>Ga0233437_1000159_pt1 | contig 165605 bp, 126 predicted proteins | sample SI_122_August201_FD_182714 | JGI IMG/M metagenome (GOLD analysis project Ga0233437, IMG submission 182714) | Seawater microbial communities from Saanich Inlet, British Columbia, Canada - SI_122_August2016_200_MG | ecosystem: Environmental > Aquatic > Marine > Inlet | place: Canada: British...
AATCATTAATGAGCTCTAAAAGTTTTGCTTCAACAAAAGTTTTAACATTTTTATTTGTTGAATTATTAATTTCAACATTCAAAGAGAAACTCCCATTCCGGTATTCGTTATCAAGATCAGCATTAACAAAAAAATCTCGAATAAAAACATTAGGTTTTGTAAAAATGTAAACATCTCTTTCGATTCCGCTCATTTTCCAATAATCCTGGCCTTCGAGATAGCTGCCATCGCTATATCGATAGATTTCAAGAGCAAGAGAATTCTTGCCACTTTTCATAAAGTTTGTAATGTTAAATTCGGCAGGTGTTTTACTTCCCTGGCTATAACCGAGAAACTCACCGTTAAGCCAAACATACATTGCTGATCTTACACCTCCGAAATGCAGAAAAATTTGTTTGTCTTTCCATTTTTCAGGAATATTGAAAACAGTCTTATACGAACCAACCGGATTATAATCATAGGGCAAAAAGGGAGGATTTGAAGGAAAAGGATAATCAACATCAGTATAAATAGGTGCATCGAATCCCTGAAGTTCCCAATGTCCCGGTACCATTATTTTATCCCATTCCGAAACATCATAATTAGAAAGAAAGAAATCTTTCGGCCTTTGACCGGGGTTTTTAGCATAATGAAATTTCCACTTGCCGTTAAGAGAAATATATTCTTGCTTTTCACCGGAATAATGAATAAATGAAGCATGTGGAGCTTCTTTATTTATCCCTGTAATTTGTGGATTTTCCCATTCATTTCCGGTCTGGGCTTGTGTAATTTGTGAAAGAAACAGCGTAAGAATTATTAGAAAGTATCTCATATGTTAAAAATTGCTTCCCTCAGATGGTGCAGATAATTGCAGAAAAAATCAGCGGAAATCAGCGTAATCAGCGGGAGATATGTTTATTAATCTATTCTCCAATCAATTTCTTGTAAGCCCAAATCCCGAAGAATTTCATTGGTTTTTGAGAAATGCTTGCATCCAAAAAATCCGGAATATGCCGAAAAAGGCGAAGGATGAGCTGCTTTTAGAATATAATGTTTGGTTGTATCAATCAGGATTTCTTTAGCTTTGGCATAATTTCCCCAGAGAATAAAAACAAGTCCTGTTTTTTTCTCCGAAATGGTTGATATAACTGAATTTGTAAAAGTTTCCCAGCCTTTATTTTGATGGGAACCGGCCTGGTTCGCTCTTACTGAAAGTGTAGCATTAAGCAACAAAACACCTTGCTTTGCCCAGTTTTCCAAATTTCCATCCTCCGAAGGTTTAATTCCAAGATCATCGTATATTTCTTTGAAAATATTATTTAAAGATGGTGGATTTTTTATCCCTTTAGGTACAGAAAAACATAAGCCATGAGCCTGCCCGATACCATGATAAGGATCCTGTCCTATTATTACAACTTTCACTTTATCGAAAGGAGTCAGATCAAAAGCCGAAAACATCATTGAGCCAGGCGGATAGATTTTATATTGCTTTTTTTCCTTAATGAGGAAATTTTTCAGACTTAAGAAATAATCAGAATTAAACTGATCTGCAAGAATAAATTTCCAGCTTTTTTCAATTACAGGTTGAATTTTTTCCATTTTTTTCTATTAAAATTGAAACAACATTTGAAATAACAATAAGTTAATAAAAAATCTGTTATAGTTTAAATTTTCGTTTTACTTTTGTAGAAATTTTAAAAATAATTGTGTAAAAATATGAAAAAAGTCCTAATAATGCTGTTCTTGGTTGTTTTAACTGGAATGTTTTTTGTATCCTGTAAATCAAGTAAAAAATGTGCAGCTTACGGAGAAACTTCGAAGTTCCAAAAAGAAAGACGTAACTAAAGATTGGCTTTTGTTATAGAATTTCAATGTTTTCTAAAAAAAACATTGTTTATCTAATCGGTAAGATTGATAAAATTAAATAAATATGTGTTTCAGTATAAAATCTCCGGGCTTCTGACAATCAAACAGGTATTTGGCCTGTTAAATTAACATAAACGGATGAAATTGTTATTAAAAATATTCCTAATTACAATTTTTACTTTAACGGGGATACTATCATTTTCTCAGTCCGAAAAACTTATTGATGCAACGAGTAATAACGTCCTGTTTCGAAAAGAGATGAGAGGCGGAATAATAGTTCATAATCGTGGGTTCGGTTTAAAATTTCAAAAAGGCAGGAATATTAATGCTTTCAAAAAACAATTCTTTGAAATTGAAGCTGTAACGATGCAAGCCATAAAACAAATAAAAGTTGTTAATACATACTTTTATAATGCAAAGCCATATTATTATGGAAAATTGAATAATCTGTACATTTTCAGGGGAGGACTCGGAATTGAAAAATTGCTCAACAGCAAACCCTATTGGGGTGGGGTTGAGTTACTTTATAACTATTCTGGCGGAGCTTCTATTGGTATTGCAGTCCCGATTTATTTGTATATAATTCATTTTTCACCATACAGTTATGATTACACGATTGAAGCAGAAAGGTATGATCCGGAAGTTCATTTTCAAGATATTATTTACGGAAGAGGACCGATATTTAAAGGTATTGGAGAATTAGGAGTTCATCCGGGTTTATATGGAAAAGCCGGATTAAATTTTGAGTTTGGAACCTATAACACAAAAATAAGCTCGCTTGAGATAGGTGCAATTCTTGATGTTTACCCCGCCGGAATAGCATTAATGGCGTTTGAATCTAAAAGTTACGCTTTTTTAACTTTGTTTTTTAGCCTTAGCTTTGGAAAAAAATATAATTAGTTGCTTGATTAGTACTTAGAGTGTCTAAAGTTAATTAAAATTTATAGTCTCTAATTGGATACTCACGGGGTGACTTGAAGTCACCCCGTGAGTTTTTGAATTATATCCAGTATTGGATAGTCAGGGCTTGACTCAAAGTCATGCCCTGACTCTATGTCAAGTATCGGGATCATGGCAGAAAAGGAGATTATAATAGTTGCTAAAAAAATGTGAAATGTTTCACAATGCAAATATTTTACTATATTTGAGCAATTAAATTATAATAAAATCAATATGAACTACGAAGTTTTAAAAATAGAAGTCAAGGACGAAATAGCAATAATTACAATCAATAGGCCGAAAGCATTAAATGCTCTGAATACCAGGTTTTTTAACGAAATGGATAATGCTGTAGAATCAATTTCAAAAAACAAAAATATTAGAGTTTTGATCATTACAGGCGAAGGCAAAGCCTTTGTTGCAGGAGCCGATATTGCAGAAATGGTTGATATGACTCCTGAGCAGGGAACGGCTTTTTCAAAAAAAGGGCAAAACACTTTCAATGGCATTGAAAATTTAAGAATTCCCGTAATTGGAGCTATAAACGGCTTTGCACTTGGGGGTGGACTTGAATTGGCAATGGCTTGTGATTTTAGGATTGCAAGCACAAAAGCAAAATTCGGGCAACCCGAGGTTAATCTTGGAATGATACCGGGTTATGCGGGGACTCAGAGACTTTCCCGTCTTGTTGGCCCTGCTGATGCTTTATATCTTTTAACAACTGCCGAAATAATTAATGCCGAAAATGCTTTAAGAATTGGGTTGATACAAAAAATTGTTGAGCCGGAAGAATTGATTGATGAGGTAATGAAAATTGCCCAAACAATTGCTTCAAAAGGGCCAAAAGCTATTGAAAAAGTAAAATATGTTACACGAAAAGGATTGCATAAGGATTTTTATGAAGCTTGTGATATTGAGGCGGAATATTTCGGATCACAATTTAAAAATGAAGGCGAAGAAGGAATGAGAGCCTTTCTTGAAAAGAAAAAACCGGAGTGGAAAGAAAAGTATTAGAAACATATCAATTATTAGGATAATATTCAAACATTATAAGAAAATTTGGCAAAGAATTAATTAATTAAATAATCACCCTAAAAATAAAAATATGAATTACGATGAAAGACTCAGTAATGTAACAGTGCTCGGTGCTGCCGGAAAAATGGGAAGCGGAATATTGTTGCTGACTGCTGTTGAGATGGCTGAGCTTAGCCTAAAACCTGAAAACAAATCAAAAACTTTTGTTTTGAATGCCGTTGATCTTTCGGATGAAGGACTTGCAGGTTTAATGAAATATTTAAAAGTGCAATTGCAAAAAATTGCCGAGAAAAAAACAGTATTACTTAGAAAAATTTATGCCGATCGAGCTGACCTGATTGAAAATGGCGAAATTATTGAGCAATATGTTTTTGATGTAATGAATGTTGTTCGTCCGCAAACTAAACTTGAAGCAGCTTATGATTCAACTTTGATTTTTGAGGCAATTAGTGAAAACAAAGACTTGAAGGTAAAATTGCTTTCACAAATTGACACAAACAATAACAACGATCCCTGGTATTTTACCAACACTTCTTCTGTGCCAATTAATTCGATTGATAATGAAGCTAAACTCGGTGGCAGAATACTCGGATTTCATTTTTACAATCCACCGGCTGTTCAAAAATTAGTAGAACTAATAAAAACAGACAATTCGTCTGGGGAAATGGTAGAATTTGCAAAAGCTTATGCAAAAAACCTTGGAAAAATTATTGTTCCATCAAATGATTTTGCAGGTTTTATTGGCAATGGACATTTCATGCGCGATGCAATGCACGCCATCTCCGAAGTTGAATCTTTATCAAAAGAAGTGCCATTTGTTGAAGCTGTTTATATGATAAATAAAGTAGCTCAGGACTTTTTGGTCAGGCCCATGGGAATTTTTCAATTAATTGATTATGTTGGTATTGATGTAGTTGGTTTTATTATGAATGTAATGAATCCATTCCTCGACGATGAAGAACTTCACAGTCCCTTACTTAACAAATTAATGGAAGCCGGAATCAAAGGTGGACAAAATTCCGATGGTTCGCAAAAAGCCGGTTTCTTAAAATATGAAAAAGGAGCACCCGTTGCGGTTTATGACCCTGATAAAAACGAATATCAATTAATTTCAGAATTTAAAGAAAAATGTGATGAAAAATTAGGACCCTTACCCGATTCTTCTGTATCATGGAAATCAATTATCAGACGACGTGACAAAGAAGAATTGCTTGGGAAGTTCTTTACATCAATGAAATCACTTAAATCTCTCGGTGCCCGTCTTGCTGTGAAATATGGTAAGCGTTCTAATGAAATAGGAAAAGTACTTGTTTCAACCAAAGTTGCTCATAGCGAAAATGATGTTAACACTGTTATGTTAACAGGATTTTTCCATGCATATGGCCCGGTAAATAGTTTTTTTAATTAATTATGTTTAACTATTTACAATAAATTTAAAAATTAACACAAAAAATTTAAAAACATGAAAAAATTAAGACAAAAAGTATATATGGCAGCCGGATATAACACAATATCATTAGGAACAGGAAGAAAAGAATTTCATCCGAAAAAGCCTCGTCCGGATCTCGAACATTATATTAAAGAAGCCGGCCAGGCAACTTTAAAACAAATTGGTGGTGCAAAAAATGTTGATGAAGGTGCAATCGGTAATTTTATGGCACCACGTTTTAATAAACAGGGACATATTGCCGGATTTATTCCAATGATTGATGATGGTTTGGAATACAAACCTTGTACTCGTACCGAAGGAGCTTGTGCTTCTGGAGCTTTGGCTTTGATGAGCGGCATTAAATCAATATTAGCTGAAACAGCCGATGTTGTTCTTACAGTTGGTGTTGAAGTTCAAAATACTATGAAAGCAATTTATGGTGCCGATGTTTTGGCAGGTGCAGGTTGGTTTCAAAAACGAAAAGAAGGACATGCATTTTTTTTCCCAGGGCAATTTAGTAACCGTGCAGGAGCATATTACGAAAAATATGGTATGGAATATGCACGCAAAGGTATGCGTCGTTGGTTCAGAAATGCTATGGAAAATGCAAGACTTTGCCCAACTGCTCAGGAATATCATAATTCAGTAAAAGACCTTGATGCACTTTATAATAAATTAAAACCTAATGGGAAAGCTTTTGTCGATAACTTGTCGGTTCTTGATTGTTCAAAAGTATCTGATGGAGCTTCTGCCATCGCAATTTGTTCGGAAGAAGGTTTGAAAAAAGCCGGAATCCCAAAAAAGCAAGCTGTTGAAGTTATGGGTTGGGCACAAACTGAAAGAAATATTACTAATGATCCACCTGATTTAACTGAAGTTACTGCAATCAAAAAAGCTGCGAGAGAAGCAATTGAATCGGCTGGAATAACAATTAACGACCTTGCAACTATCGAAGTTCACGATTGTTTTTCTATTGCCGGAATTTTGTCAACTGAAGCTCTCGGATTTGCAGAACCCGGTAAAGGTGCACAATTTGTTGCTGACGGACATACAGCTCGTGATGGAAAAATTCCAATGAACACAACCGGAGGATTAATCGGATGGGGACATCCAACAGGAGGAACCGGAGTTCACCAGGCTGTAACTATCTGGGAACAACTTACAGGAAAAGCCGGTGATGCTCAAATTGAAATCCCCAAAGATCGTCCTTACGGAATGACAATCAATATGGGTGGTGACGATGTTACGGTTGTATCAATTATTTATAAAAGAGGGTGATTGATTGATTATTAGACATTTGAAATCCATACAGACAAGTTTAGAAATTCTGGAGAAGTTCATCCCGACCACTCTGGACTAATTTCCAATGTCTAATTTCTTATAATAAAATTAAATATTCAAAAAATGAAAAAGTTTGCCATAGTATTATCCGGAAATGGTGTTTATGACGGATCCGAAATTCATGAAGCTGTTCTCACAATGTTAGCCATTAAACGACAATCTTGCGATTATCAATGCTTTGCTCCTGATATTCCGCAACATCATGTCATAAATCATTTAAACGGTGAGGAAATGAACGAAAAACGAAATGTTCTAACCGAATCGGCAAGAATTGCAAGGGGTAACATTAAAAAATTATCGGAATTTGTTGCAAATGAATTTGATGCTTTGATCTTTCCGGGTGGATTTGGAGTAGCAAAAAACCTGAGTACATTTGCTTTTGATGGTGCCGATGCTTCTGTAAACGAAGATGTCAGAAAAGCAGTTATGGAAATGCATAAAAACAAAAAACCAATAGGTGCACTTTGTATTGCTCCGGCGATGATTGCCAAAATTGTTGGTCATGAAGTTAATGTTACAATTGGGAATGATGATGCAACTGCCAATGCTATTGAACAAATGGGAGCAATTCATATTGATACCGATCATGCTGATGTTGTTTTGGACGAGGAAAACTTAATTTTTACAAGTCCTTGTTATATGCTCGATGCCGATATTTCTCAAATTTATGACGGAGCATACAATACAGTTGAAGCTATGATAAAAATGATGGAGTAATATTTTTATAAAATATTTCATTTCATATCTTTGCGTCTCTACAGCTTTGTGTGATGAAATGTTCAGGCTAAATAAGAATTTGATATATCGAAAAATAAATTAAATTTGTTGCTTGAGATAAAGAATTATTAATAATAAATATTTACTACTTATTTTTTTATGAATTTTAATTTTACCGAAGAACAAGAAATGATAAGGCAGGCCGCAAAGGATTATGCCGAACGTGAATTAATTAAAGATGTTTTAGAACGGGACGAAAAAGCTGAATACCCTGCTGAACACATAAAAAATCTGTCTGAACTTGGTTTCCTCGGCATGCTTGTCGATCCGAAATATGATGGTGGTGGTATGGATACTGTTTCCTATGTTTTGGCAATGGAAGAAATTTGCAAAGTTGATTCTTCGGTTGGAGTTATAATCTCTGTTAATAATTCCTTAGTTTGCTATGGAATTGAAAAATATGGAACTGAAGAACAGAAACAAAAATATTTAAGACCTCTTGCAAGAGGTGAAAAAATTGGTGCTTTTCTCTTGAGTGAACCCGAAGCAGGTTCTGATGCTACTCATCAAAGAACTACAGCGGAAGATAAGGGGGATCATTATTTACTTAACGGAACAAAGAACTGGATCACAAATGCAAATTCCGGATCGATTTATATAGTTATTGCGCAAACTCACCCTGAAAAGAAACATAAAGGAATAAATGTTTTTATTGTTGAAAAAGACAGCCCGGGTGTTTCGCTCGGCCAACACGAAGATAAAATGGGAATGAGAAGCTCCGATACACATTCCGTTATGTTCACTGATGTAAAAGTTCCTAAAGAGAACCGGATTGGTGAAGATGGTTTTGGGTTTCAATTTGCTATGAAAACCCTTGAAGGCGGCAGAATTGGAATTGCTTCACAAGCTTTAGGAATTGCTTCAGGCGCTTTTGAACGCTCAGTTAATTACGCAAAAGAAAGAAAAGCATTTGGAACCGAAATTGCAAATCATCAGGCGATTGCATTTAAAATTTCCGATATGGCCGTAAAAATAGAAGCCGCAAGAAATTTTTGTCTTAAAGCTGCCTGGTTGAAAGATCAGGGAAAACCTTTCGGTTTCGCGAGTGCGATGGCAAAACAATATGCTGCCGATATTGCTATGGAAGTTACAACCGATGCTGTTCAAATACATGGTGGATATGGATATGTGAAAGAATATCACGTAGAAAGATTGATGCGTGAAGCCAAACTGACCCAAATTTATGAAGGTACTTCAGAGATACAAAAAATTGTAATTTCGCGGTCAATATTGAAACCCTAATAAAGATAAATTGGAAGAATAAAAGCTACAGATTTACAGATTAAAACAGAAATTAATTTTTTATAATTTGTGAATCTGTGGCTTTTTTTACTGGTCTCATTTATTAAATGCAAACTTTGAATACAATAGAATTAAAAAATAAATAAATTAAAACACTGAATATGAAAATATTAATTTGTATTAGTAATGTTCCTGATACAACCACAAAAATTAAATTTACTGGGGATAATACCGAATTTGATATTGCCGGAGTTCAATGGATAATAAATCCCTGGGATGAATTGGCTCTGACAAGAGCTTTGCAATTGAAAGAAAAATCAGATGGAAAAATTGAAAAAATTTCAGTTGTTAGCGTTGGATTAAAAACTGCTGAACCAACACTTAGAAAAACTTTAGCAATTGGTGCTGATAATGCCATCCGAATTGACTGCGAAGCAAAAGATTCTTATTCGGTTGCTGCCCAAATAGCTGAAGTTGCCAAAGATTATGACATAATAATGTGTGGAATTGAGGCAAGCGATTACAATGGTTCTGCCGTTGGTGGCATGCTTTCCGAATTTTTGAATATTCCATCAATTTCATCAGTTTCAAGTTTGGAAATCGAAGACGAAAATATTATCATTAATCGTGAAATTGACGGTGGCACAGAAGTATTAACTACTGAAATTCCTTTTGTTGCAATTGTTCAAAAAGGAATTGCAATCGAACCGAGAATCCCATCAATGAGAGGAATTATGATGGCACGGAAAAAACCTTTGAATGTTGTTCCACCTATTAAAGTTGAGGTTTTAACTGAATTTGCAAACTTCGAATTACCTCCTTCAAAAGCGGCTTGTAAAATGATTGATGCTGAGAATGTAAAAGAATTAGTTGAGTTGTTACATAATGAAGCAAAGGTAATTTAACGGATCATAATAATTAGTAAATAAAAAATAAAAGATATGTCAATTTTAGTATATACAGAAAACTGGGATGGTAAATTCAAAAAGCTTAGTTTTGAGTTAGTTTCTTATGCAAGTGAAATCGCAAAACAATTAAATACATCAGCTATTGCTCTTTCAATTGGAGAAGTTGAAGAAAATGAATTAAAAAAACTTGGAAACTATGGAGCAGATAAAATAATTTCTGCTCCAGGAGGTAAACTTAATGTGCTGGACAATCAGCCATTTAGTAAAATCATTTTCGAAGTAGCGAATAAAGAAAATTCTGATATAATTATTTTTGCTAATAATTATGCGGGAAAAGCATTAGCACCGCGTGTTTCGGTTAAATTGCAAGCCGGTATGGTTTCGGGCGTAACAGCATTGCCTTCCGATTATGATAATTTTACTGTAAGCAAAAAAGCTTTTACCGGCAAAGCCATTGCTAATGTTGTGATTAAATCACCAAAAAAAGTTTTAACACTTTCACAAAATTCATTTGGATTAATTGAAACCGACAATAATTCAATTATTGAAAATTATTCACCGGAATTATCCGATGCTGACTTTACAACACATGTAAAAGAAGTTAATAAAATTACAGGAAAAGTAATCCTTACGGATGCAGAAATCGTTGTTTCAGGTGGAAGAGGAATGAAAAGTTCTGATAAGTGGGGGCCTATTGAAGAATTGGCAGATTTATTAGGAGCGGCAACCGCTTGTTCTCGTCCGGTATCAGATGAAGAATGGCGTCCACATAGCGAACATGTTGGTCAAACCGGGAAGATTATTGCTCCGAATTTGTATTTTGCTTTTGGTATTTCAGGTGCAATCCAGCATCTTGGTGGTGTTAGTTCATCGAAATATATTGTTGCAATCAATACTGATCACGAAGCCCCAATTTTTGAATCTGCCGATTATGGAATCGTCGGAGATGTTCATAAGTTGATCCCTGAATTAATTTCAGAAATTAAAGAGTTGAAAGAAGCTGAGAATTAGGAAATAGGGGAAATAAGGGAAATAGTGGAAATAAAGGGAAGACCGCCGAAATTCCCTTATACCTTTATTTCCTTTATACCTTTTAAAACCAATTATTAACAATCAAAAAACTAACTCCAAACTATGAGAGTGCCTTTTTTAGAATTCCTTAAAAATAACATTGTCTTATTTGACGGTGCGATGGGAACTGAGATATATAACAAAGGGATTTTTATTAATACTTGTTATGATGAATTAAATATAACAAATCCCAAACTGATAAAAGAGATTCACCGGTCTTATATTGAGGCTGGATCCGATGTTATTGAAACTAATACTTTTGGAGCAAATCGTTTGTTACTTCAAAAATTTGGATTAGAAGATAGGGCTTACGAAATTAATTTTCGGGGAGCAATAATGGCAAGAGAAGTTGCCGGCGATGATATTTATGTCGCAGGTTCAATGGGCGCATTAAATGAGCGACTGGAACCTTGGGGTTCAATTTCTGAAAAAGATGCGAGAGAAATTTTTGCTGAACAGGCAAAAGCTCTTATTGATGGAGGTGTTGATTTACTGATCCTGGAAACATTTTCCGACTTGCATTTAATTCAGCAGGCAATTCTTGGAATCAAAGAGAAATTTAATATTCCGATAATTGCAAACATGACGGTTGGTGATGATGGAAACACTTCATTTGGAACGCCTTCGGATTTATTTGCTAAGAAGATTGAACTTTGGGGTGCAAGTGCCGTTGGTCTTAATTGTAGTGTCGGGCCGAAAGTTATGCTCGATGAAGTTGAAAAAATGATCCATGCCGTAAATATTCCAATTTGTGTTATTCCAAATGCAGGAGTTCCACAGAATATTGATGGAAGGAATATTTATTTGGCTTCGCCAGAATATTTCGCCCAATATGCAAAACATTTTACAGAAGCCGGAGTAAGGATTATCGGAGGTTGTTGCGGTACGAATCCTGATTTTATTAAGGCTATGAGAACAGCGATAAAAGCCGAACAACCGAAAAAACAGACAAAAAAGCTTATTGAAATTGTTTCACAAGAAAAAAGCTGTAGTGCAATTCCTACTTGTGAAAAATCTGATTTTGCCAGAAAAATTTGTGAAAAGAAATTTGTAACTACTGTTGAAATTGTTCCCCCAAAAGGTTCTGATCCATCAAAAGCAATTGAACAGGCAAAAATTTTAAAGGAAGCTGGAGTTGATGCGATCAATATCCCCGATGGCCCGAGGGCACTTTCAAGAATGGGTGCAAGTTATCTTTCGCTTCTAATTCAACAAAATTCAAATATTGATGTAATTCAACATTATACTTGCCGCGACAGAAATCTTCTGGGGATGGTTGGCGATCTTTTGGGTGCTTACGGTGCAGGAATTAAAAATGTTTTACTCGTTACTGGCGACCCGCCAAAAATGGGTTCCTTTCCTGATGCAACCGCTGTTTTCGATGTTGACTCAATTGGGTTGACCAACCTTGCTTATTCATTAAATTGCGGAAAAGATTTAGGTGGAAATCAGTTAGCTAATTCAACCGGTTTCTTAATTGGTGTCGGAGTAAATCCGGGAGCAATTGATCTTGATTATGAAATACAAAGATTTGAAAAGAAAATAAAAGCAGGAGCTGAATATGCTATCACTCAACCTGTTTTCGATAGTAATATTTTCTTTGAATTTCTTAAAAAAGTAGAAAATTTTAAAATCCCGATCATAGCAGGAATTTGGCCTTTGGTAAGTATCAGAAATGCCGAATTTATGAATAATGAAGTTCCCGGAGCTTCAGTTCCTGATGAAATTATGAAACGAATGCATGCTACTAAAACTAAGGATGAAGCCCGAATGTTAGGCTTGCAAATTGCACGTGAAACTGTTGCAGAATTGAGGCCTTACATTTCCGGTGTGCAGATTTCAATGCCTTTTGGTAATGTTAATTACCCGATTGAGGTTTTGAAAGATGTTTTATGATTGTTTTTTTGACGCGGATAAACGCAGATTTGTTATGATTTTATTAGCGTTTTTCAGTAGTGATTTGTGTTAGTATATTTTTAAGACGCAGATTAACGCGGATTTGTTATGATTTTTATCAGTGTTCTTCAGCGACGATCTGTGTCAGTAAATTATAATTCTAAAGAAATGGAAATTAATTCGGCAATATCATAATTCTTCATTTCTTCGGGTATATTTTTATATTTAATTCCGTCCGTCATCATAACCATACAAAAAGGGCAGGCGGTTGCAACTATGTCAGCATTAATGTCAATTGCTTCTTCAATTCGTTCAATAAAAATTTCTTTATCACCCTTTTCGGCTTCCTTAAACATTTGTCCACCACCTGCACCACAACAAAGTGCAAATTCTTTATAATGCTTCATCTCAATTTTTTTTGAAGGAATTGCATCCAGCACTTCTCTCGGCGCTTTATATTCATCGTTTCCACGGCCTAAATAACAGGGATCATGAAATGTTATTCTTTTGTCCTTGAAAATATTTGAATCAATTTTAAGTTTTCCTTCTTTAATTAATTTTGATAAAAATTGTGAATGATGAATCACTTCGTAATTTCCACCATATTTTGGATATTCGTTTTTTAAAGTATTGTATTCGTGAGGACAACAGGTGATAATTTTCTTTACTTCATAAGAATTTAACACTTCAATATTTGTCATTGCCTGCATTTGAAACAGCATTTCATTTCCAGTTCGACGGGCAACATCGCCACTATCCGATTCTTCTGTTCCTAAAACAGCATAATCAACTTTAAGATATGTTAGAATTTTAATAAATTCACGCATAACTTTTTTATACCTGTCGTCGAAGGCACCTGCCGAACTTACCCAAAAAAGATATTCGGGTTTTTTATTTTGAGCAGCCAGATCCGCTATTATCGGAACCTCAATTTGTATTTTATTTTCTGACATGATATATTTTCTGTTTTTTGTTTGCGAATTATACTAATTAATTCAAACTTTATGAATTATAATTTATTTTATGATTTGCTTAAATACAATCCCTCCGCCCACAACATTCTATCCTCAGGAGAAAATTGCCAGGGTGCTCCGTTGTTTTCAATATTTGTAAACATGGAATTTATTAATGCCGGAGCGGCAGCATCTTCCAATACAAGATAGCGACGCATTTCAAGGATTATTGATAAAGGCTCAATATTAACAGGGCACTCAGTTGCACAGGCATTGCAAGTAGTGCAAGCCCATAACTCTTCAGGTTGAATAAAATCAAACAATGTTTTTTTATCAGGAGTTTTATTATTTCCTTTTCTTATTGATTCAAGTTTGTCGCGTACATCCATCATAATTTTTCGGGGTGAGAGAAATTTTCCGGTGATATTTGCCGGACATCTTGAAGTGCATCGTCCACACTCAGTGCAGGAATAGGCATCCATAAGATTTTTCCAAGTTAGGTCTGTAATGTTTTTTGCCCCGAAAACTACTTCGTCAGTATTTTCTTCATCTTCTTGTGACTCAAGCGATTCATCGAACATTAATTTAACTTCTTTGGTTACACAAGGCATATCCGACATTTGGGTTTTTGGTTCCAACCTTGAATACCAAACATTTGGAAAAGCAAGAAAAACGTGAAAATGTTTCGAGTAAGGAATGTAATTTAAAAATATTAAAACTCCAACAATATGAAACCACCAGCCAAATCGCTCCAAAAATATTAAAGTACTTGTTGAAAGCCCATCTAAAAGAGGAATAAAGAATCCGCTTAATGCAAAACTTCCGACGTTAACATAATGATCGACAAGTCGTTCTTGCAAAATACTATCACTTGCGTTCATTATAATAATTGCCGACATCAGAAAAACTTCGGTAGTTAAAATAATGTTGGCATCGGAGCGTGGCCATAAAGTCATTTCTTTATTCCAAAATCTTTTAACCCTAAGTATGTTACGACGGATTAGAAAAACAATACAAGCAAGTACCACCGATAAGGCAAAAAGTTCAAATATGGAAATAAGAATGGGATATAAAGGCCCGGCAAATGAAAACAATCTGTGAGAGCCCCAAATTCCGTCTATAAGGATTTCCAACATTTCTACATTAACAATTATAAATCCGAAATAAACAAAAATGTGTAATATCCCAACAAATGGACGAGATAACATTTTGGATTGCAATATGGTTACAAAAAACATTAATTTCCATCTTTTTGATTTTTGGTCGGATATATCCATATCTTTTCCGCGATTAATATTTCGTGTAATAGTTTTTACATTTCTATAGAAAAATAGAGCTGCAGAAATTAATAGCAGAATGAAAATAATATTTGGGATCATAAGACTTTGGATTTGAGTTTTTTAATTTATTAAATATTTTCTATATTTATTAGATTTAAAAAGAGTAAAATTAATAATTTTTAGATACAAATATTACAAAAATGTTAAAAAATAAAATTTTTAAGTTAAATTGTTCATTTTATTTTAATTTTGTAAACTAAAAAGTTGGTTTATATACCACAGAAAGATTTTTTGCAAAAATATTTACTGATGAAAGAAAGAATTTTATACAAACCCAAAAATCATATTAGAATTGTTACAGCTGCTTCTTTATTTGATGGCCATGATGTTGCTATAAATATTATTCGAAGAATATTACAATCAACCGGAGCTGAGGTTATCCATCTCGGGCATAATCGTTCGGTAAAAGAGATCGTTGATTGTGCTATTCAGGAAGATGTTCAGGCAATTGCGTTAACATCTTACCAGGGTGGTCATATTGAATTTTTCAAATATATGTATGATTTATTACAAGAAAATGCCTGTGGACATATAAAAATATTTGGTGGTGGCGGCGGAGTAATTCTTCCTGATGAAATTGAAGAGCTTCATTCTTATGGAATTGCAAGGATTTACAGCCCTGATGACGGACGAAAAATGGGTTTGCAGGGAATGATCAACGATATGTTGGAAAAATCGGATTTTCCTCTGGGAATACTTGACAATCCATCAATAGAAGAAATTGAAAACAAAGATTTTAGAGTTCTGGCAAATATTATTTCTGCTTACGAAAATTTCCCTGATAGCGCAAAAGAGATATTTGGCAATTTTGATTTTTCAACAATAAAAAACATTCCGGTTTTAGGAATTACTGGGACTGGAGGCTCAGGGAAATCCTCTCTTGTTGATGAAATTGTGAGGAGATATCTTGATAATTTTTCTAAAAAAACTATTGCAATTATTTCGGTCGATCCATCAAAACGTAAAACAGGTGGTGCTTTGTTGGGTGACAGGATCAGAATGAATTCTATTAATGACTCAAGAGTTTATATGCGTTCACTCGCAACGAGGCAATCGAATCTTGCAATGTCAAAATATGTTAAAGATGCAGTTGATCTGGTTAAAGCTGCAGGCTTCGACCTTGTTGTTTTAGAAACATCCGGCATAGGCCAATCCGATACCGAAATTGTCGATCATTCAGATATTTCGATGTATGTAATGACTCCTGATTATGGGGCTGCAACTCAACTCGAAAAAATTGATATGCTCGATTTTGCCGATATTATCGCTTTAAATAAATTTGATAAACGGGGAGCTCTCGATGCGTTACGCGATGTGAAAAAACAATATGCCAGAAATCATCAATTATGGGATAAGGAGGTTGAAAATATGCCGGTTTACGGAACAATTGCTTCACAGTTTAATGACCTTGGAGTTAATGAACTTTATCGGGCATTAATGAAGACGATCAAAGAAAAAACCGGTGTTGATTTTCAAACCAGCATGGCTGAAAGTGAAATGTTATCCGAAAAAATTCATATTATTCCTCCAGATAGGGTAAGATATTTATCTGAAATATCAGAAACAGTTCGCGATTATAATAAATGGACTGAAAACCAAGCTGAAATCGCTCAAAAACTTTATAGTCTGCGGGAAACGATTAACACTTTTGATTCAAATAAAGATAATGATATTTTACTAAACGAATTAGAAAAAAAATATTCCAATATTGAATTAAATTTCGATGGAAATAATAAAAAAATTATTGAAGATTGGGATAAAAAAGTCAAATCCTATTTGCAGGAATATTATATTTTTAAAGTAAGAGGTAAGGAAATTAAAATTAAAACTCATACTGAATCACTTTCCCATTTAGAAATCCCAAAAATCTCATTACCAAAATATAAAGCATGGGGAGACATTTTGAAATGGAACTTAAGAGAAAATGTTCCCGGTGAGTTTCCTTTTGCTGCCGGTGTATTTCCATTTAAACGTGAAGGAGAAGATCCGACCCGTATGTTTGCCGGTGAAGGAGGACCCGAACGAACTAACAAACGTTTTCATTATGTGTCGATTGGTTTGCCGGCAAAACGACTTTCAACAGCTTTCGATTCCGTTACGCTTTATGGTTTTGATCCTGAAACAAGACCCGATATTTATGGAAAAATTGGTAATTCGGGAGTTTCGATTTCATGCCTTGATGATACAAAAAAACTTTACTCAGGCTTCCATTTAAGCGATCCGAAAACTTCGGTATCAATGACTATTAACGGACCGGCACCGACGCTTGTAGGTTATTTCTTAAATACTGCTATCGATCAGGAATGTGAAATCTATATAAAAGAAAACGGTTTACAAAAAGAAGTTGAAAAGAAAATAGAGAAATTCTATGAAAAACGTGGAAGCATCAGGCCTTCATATCAGGGAGAATTACCTGAAGGAAATGACGGACTCGGGCTGATGTTGCTTGGTATTACAGGCGATCAGGTATTATCAAAAGATATTTACGAGAAAATCAAATTCTATACAATTTGCCGGGTTCGAGGAACAGTTCAAGCCGATATTTTAAAAGAAGACCAGGCTCAGAACACTTGTGTTTATTCTACCGATTTTTCATTGAAATTAATGGGTGATATCCAGGAATATTTCAATATAAAGAATATTCGGAATTTTTATTCTGTCTCAATTTCAGGTTATCATATTGCCGAAGCAGGAGCAAATCCAATTTCGCAATTAGCTTTTACTCTCGCAAATGGATTCACTTATGTCGAATATTACGCTTCACGCGGGATGGATATTACAAAATTTGCACCTAATCTTTCATTTTTCTTTTCTAATGGAATTGATCCTGAATATTCGGTTCTTGGAAGGGTGGCAAGGTTAATTTGGGCAAAAGCAATGAAATTGAAATATGGTGCTGATGAAAGATCTCAAAAATTAAAATATCATATTCAAACTTCCGGTCGTTCACTTCATGCCCAGGAAATTGATTTTAATGATATTAGAACGACTTTGCAAGCATTATATGCCATTTACGATAATTGTAATTCTTTGCACACAAATGCTTATGATGAGGCAATTACTACTCCAACTGAGGAGTCGGTGCGAAGAGCAATGGCAATTCAAATGATAATTAATCACGAATTGGGCCTTGCAAAAAATCAAAATCCACTTCAGGGTTCATTCATTATCGAAGAATTAACTGATTTGGTTGAAGAAGCCGTTTTAGCGGAATTTGACCGGATTACTGAACGTGGCGGAGTGCTTGGTGCTATGGAAACTATGTATCAACGTAGTAAAATCCAGGAAGAATCGCTTTATTACGAGACACTTAAACATACCGGGAAATTGCCTATTATGGGTGTGAATACATTCCTTTCTTCAAAAGGTTCTCCAACTGTAATACCTGGAGAAGTGATCCGTGCAACAAAAACCGAAAAAGAATATCAAATAAAAATGTTGGACCAACTTCATAAAACGTATGCTCCTGAAGTGAAAATTTGGACTAAAGAATTAAAAAAAGCTGCCTCATCTAATTCAAATATTTTTGATGTACTAATTGAAGCAACTAAATATTGTTCTATTGGCCAAATTACGGATACATTATTTCATGTTGGCGGGCAATATAGAAGAAATATGTAAAAAAGTAGAATTGAATTTTTTTGAAATCAAATGAAATAAAAGTTTACCGAAGATTTACTAATTTTGAAAAGAAAATATTTTTGTTATGTCAGATTGGTTAGAAAATGCAGAACGACGTCAGCGATTTAAAGAGAGAAGGTCTTTAAAAAGCAGTTCAAGAATCCTTGAAAATAAAGAGAAAATAAAGAGTAACTATGAAAAAAATAGAAACTTTTATGAAAACTTTATTTATAACCTTAACGATTTTTCGGACAGAATTAATGATTTGCCATCAAAATACCGTAAAGATTTTGGAAAGATCAGATATAAATCTAAAGAGTCAAAGTTAAATACACATTTGAATTTCTATTCAAGTACCAAAAGGCAAAAAAAACGAAGGTTTAAAAATCTTAATTCACTTTTTAAATTTTCTCACCAAAAAAATGTAAGAATAGTATATTTCAGTGTTTCAAAGCACATTGATATGATAGAAGTTGAAATAAAACAAGTATCAATGTTTCGTGAAAGGTTAAATAGAGAAAATCTGGAAAAAGGAAAAAAGAAAGAACTAAAAATAAAATCTGATAAAATTGGTAAAGATGATCAAGAAGATAGCAATTTTAAAATTAAGCTTTTATTTCAATATGAAATGGAAAAATTAACTAAGGATTTTGCTATGGAATTTATTGATTGGCTTGCTTTTAAAAAGGATATCGAAGAATTACCTATTCCTTCTGATAGAATAAAACATCATTAGGTTGTTTTATAAGCAGTCAAGGCTTCACTTCAAGTGAAGCCTTGACTACCATCGCACTTACGTTTATCTTCCGGTTAAAGTTTTTGGTATTCTACCATTGGTAATGGTTTCCGATCTTAATTTTCTACCAACTATTCGTTCGAGCATTCTACCTGTATCAAGTATCTTATCAATATCCAAACCTGTATCAATGCCCATTTCATCCATCATAACAACCATATCTTCGGTGCAAACCAGGCCAACAGTATTTGGGTCATTATAATAATATGCTCCTGTACCTGATACCGGTACTCCGCTAACAAAATTTGCCGGCTGTCCACCGAGGCCACCGAGGCATGATTCGTAATTTGTCATTCCCGTCTGAAGTGCTGCCAAAACATTTGCCAAACCCCAGCCGCGTGTAACATGAAAATGAGCAATGTGTTTTTCAGGTTGTGGGATTGCATCCAACAACATCGAAAAATACTTATAAACTCTGTCGGGAGAGGCAGAGCCGTCATGATCGGCATGTTCAACATCATCGGCACCAATGTCTAACCAACGTTTTGTAAACTCTATGGCTTTTTCCAATTCAGTCGGGCCTTCGATTGGGCAGCCCCAAATCGTGCTTACCGTTCCGTTTACTTTAATTCCGGCATCATGACATAAAGGAATATATTTTTCACACATCTTAAAATAATCATCAAGGCTAAGGCCCGAATTTCGTTTATGATGCGATTCGCTGGTTGAAACCATAACAAGTATTCTGTCAGGGCCATAACCGTCTTTTTTTGCCTGAATTGCTCTTTCAATCGCTCTTTCCCTGATTGTAATTGCCGTTACACACACATCATCCAAAAGATGTTTTACTTTTTTACTTGCATAAAGTCCTTTCATTAAATCATCGGCATCTTTGAACTGTGGCATCCCTCTTGGATTTCCAAAATTTGTGGTTTCAATATGTTTAAATCCTGATAGAATTAATTGTTCCAAAACCCAGAGTTTTGCTTCCGTAGGAATAAATTTTTCTTCATGTTGAAAACCATCTCTTACCGTGATATCTCCAATTTTAACTTTTTTTGGGTATTCCATAAAATATTTGTTTTGTTTGTCAATATTTAATTAATTATTATTTCTTTTTTATATAACATTTGTAATATAATCACTCAAAATTACCGTTGCTAAAATAAATAAAATTTGTGAATTTCAATTATATCATTCTTTTTCAATTCTGATAATCAAATGATATATCATCAATTTTTATGTACTTCAATATAATTTTCTGTTTCATGATTTAAGCCTTACCCTTTAGTTCCCCTTTAATATTATTTACGATCTTGTTTAACAGTATTTTAAATATTTTTAGTTCCCCTTTAGTTCACCTTTAAAATATATTTAGTATTTCCCAATAAAATATCTACAAGGGTAAATAAAATTTTAAACAAAGCAATTCTCAATTCAAAAATCTTAATTCAAAAATCATCCACAGTTTTTTCCACTATTTTATAAAGTTTATCGGCTCTTCTCAAAAAAGTATCAACGGGAATTGAGCAGATTTCGCCTTTATTAGCAGTTTTAACTTTATTCAAGTTCACTCTTATTTCTTTAACTTTGGATTCATACACGCCTGTTGTCGGCCCGATGATCTTAATTTCATCGCCAACACTCAAGGGATGAGTCTCAATTTTAATTTCTGCAACTTTTAGCTTTGTAAAATAATTAGCAATTTTTCCGATATAAATTTTTCTTTTCGTTGCCTGCGAACCATAACGCTCTGTCCATTCGCCCATTCGTTTTCCAAGATAATATCCATCCCAAAATCCGCGATTGAAAACACTACTTAATCTTTTATTCCACTTTTCAATATTTTCTTCATTATAAGTTTTCTCGAAATGGGATTTTACAGCTTCTTTATAGCAAGCCGTAACCGTTTTTACATAATCAGCCGAGCGGCCTCTTCCTTCAATTTTTAAAACCCTGACACCCGCCTTCAATATTTTGTCGAGAAACCCAATTGTATTCAGGTCTTTTGGCGACATAATATATTCGTTATCAACCTCAAGTTCAATTCCTCCATCTTTATCCGTAACTTTATACGGCCTGCGACAAACCTGCAGACATGCACCCCTGTTAGCCGATGAATTCATATTATCAAGACTCAAATAACATTTTCCGGAAATCGCCATACACAAAGCACCGTGAGCAAATATCTCAATCTGAACCAAATTTCCCGAAGGCCCTGTAATTTGTTCTTTCTCTATTGCTTTCGTAATTTCATAAACTTGTTTGAGGCTGAGTTCTCTCGCAGTTACCATCACATCGGCAAATTGCGAATAGTATTTTACGGCTTCAATATTTGTAATATTTGTTTGCGTTGACATGTGAATTTCCATTCCAACCGAATTTGCATATTGAATCACTGCCTGATCAGAGGCAATAATTGCTGTGATCCCGTTTGCTTTGGCTGCATTAACAATTTCTTTCATTAATGAAAGTTCATTGTCGAAAATAACCGTATTCAAAGTAATATATGTACGAATCTTATTTTCACGGCAGATTTTTGAAATTTCAATCAAATCATCCAAAGTAAAATTATTTGATGATCGTGATCTCATATTTAATTGTTCGATACCGAAATATACCGAATCGGCACCACCCTGAATTGCAGCCGTCAATGATTCATAAGAACCAACCGGCGACATTATCTCAACATCTTTTATATTCATTTTTTAAAAAATTTTTGCAAATTTACGTCTTTAATTTTTCTTGAACCATATAAGGCATATAAGAACATATAAGAAAGAGACTTATATTACCTTATATGGTTTAATTTTGTCCAACTTTAAACGGGTAGCTGATTACAGAAAAAAGCCTATCTTGCACTGCAAATTATTATAATAATGAAAGCATCAAATATCTTTTATAATACGATAAAAACCATACTTGTATTTATAATTTTTCTCAATATATCGGGTAAGGCCCAAAACATCCAATATTTTACAATCGACAGCATTACTGATGAAATGATTGCTTTTGATAAATTCTGGAAATATCATCCGGGTGATGATACTGCCTGGGCTGCATTCGATTTTCCTGACCAATCATGGGACACTGTTTCAACAAGATTTAATCTCGCAGATAAAGATGAAGAATTTTTTCCTGAAATTGCTTGGTTCAGGCTTCAGATAAAGATAGATTCATCCTTGATGGATAAAACATATCCATTAACAATTGACCAGAAAGGTGCCTCTGAAATTTATCATAACGGAAAATTGATCCATAAACTTGGTGAAGTTGGTACCGACAGCATTAAAGAGAAAACCAGAAGCCAGAAGAATCTCCCGTTTCTTATCCGTTTCAGCAAGGAACCTCATCAGGTAATTGCAGTTCGATATTCTAATCAAAAAGCTTTTGATCGCTATAGAAAATATTATGCGAATGAGGTAGGTTTTTTATTAAATATCTCTACTCTGAAAATGGTTAACACAACACAAATCGGGATGATGTTTGCCGGAAATTTTATGGTTGCACTATTATTTATCTTTTTTGTGCTGGCAACCTTACATCTATTGCTTTATTTATTTTTCCGTGAAAATAAAGCAAACCTGTATTACAGTATATTTTCGTTTGGTTTCTCAATTTTAATGTTTTCAATATTTATTGAAGTTAATACCTTGTTTAATCCCGGATTTATTACTGCTACAAAATTCTACGTTTCACTGTTTTTTCCATGGTTTATGGTTCCGCTTATCGGCATGTTGTATTCTTTGTTTTATAAACGAATACCTATAATATTTTGGATAATTTGTTTGTCGGCAATTGTTACAACTATAGGATATTACATAAATGTTTCCTGGAAATCTTATTTGCTTACAATTAACATTGCAATTGCTATTATCGAAGTTATTAGAATTATTATTTGGGCTATTATTAAAAAGAAAGATGGTATCTGGATTATTGGATCGGGAGTTTTATTTTTCATTACCTTCTTAACAATCATTGTATTAATAGTAATATTTTTGGGTAACACAATGCTCAAATCAAGTTCGCTTGTTCTGATTTTTCTGGCATTTTTCCTGCTTTCAATTGTTAGCATACCTATTTCCATGTCGGTTTATTTGGCAATAGATTTTGCTAAGACCAATAAAAACCTGAAAATTCAATTGGAACAAGTGCGTATTTTATCGAAAAAAACCCTTGAACAGGAACGCGAAAAGCAACGAATATTAGCAGGACAAAAAGAAAAACTGGAGGTTCAGGTTAAAGAACGTACAATCGAACTTGAACATGAGAAAGAAAAAACCGAGCAATTACTTTTAAATACCCTGCCTTTGAGAGTTGTAAACGAACTGAAAGAAAACGGCTATTCAAAACCTGAGAGTTTCGATAATGTTTCTGTTTATTTTTCTGATATTGTTGGTTTCACAACTGCATCCACCAAACTCGAACCTACTGTTTTGATTAATGAACTGAATGATATTTTCACGGTTTTTGATGATATTATGGAGAAATACAATTGCGAAAGGATCAAAACTATTGGCGATGCATATCTTGCCGTTTGTGGGATGCCTTATAAAAATGAAAATCATGCTGAGAATCTTGCGAAAGCAGCTCTTGAAATAAGGGAATATTTGAAAAAAAGAAACGGACACTCGTCGATAAGTTGGAAAGTTCGTATCGGATTACACAGCGGGAAAGTAGTTGGTGGTATTGTGGGTGTAAGGAAATATATTTATGATGTGTTTGGCGATACAATTAACACTACCTCACGAATGGAAAGCAATTCGGAGCCAATGCGGATAAATGTTTCTGAAACTACTTACTTGTTAATAAAAGATAAATTCAGTTTTACTGCACGCAAACCTATGGAAATTAAAGGCAAAGGTATGATGAAAATGTTTTTTCTAGAAGCGTAATTTCAAAAGTTTATTAGTGAATCTGGAATAAGGGGCTTAGCCCCTGAAACTCCACTTTAATTAATATTATGTACTTTTGCAAAAATTTTATAAAGTATTATTTGATAAAAACAGAAGTAAAACCTGCTAATGGATGAAACCTGAAAAGGACAAAATAATTGATGAAGTAACTCAGAGCGATTACAAATATGGTTTCGTTACTGATATTGAAACTGAGACTGCCAAAAAAGGATTATCTGAGGACACAATTCGATTTATTTCAAAAAAGAAAAATGAACCCGAATTTCTACTTGAATATAGATTGAAAGCATATAAAAAATGGCTAACTATGGAAATGCCTGATTGGGCAAATCTAACAATCCCGAAAATAAATTATCAGGATATTATATATTATGCAGCTCCAAAGAAAAAAGAAGAATTGAATAGTCTTGATGAGGTTGATCCTGAATTGATTGATACCTTTAATAGACTCGGTATTTCTCTTGATGAACAAAAACATCTTGCAGGGGTAGCTGTTGACGCCATTATGGATAGTGTTTCCGTGAAAACTACTTTTTCGGATACTCTTGAAAAACATGGTATAATTTTTTGCTCTTTTAGCGAAGCCGTTCAGAATCATCCCGATTTGATAAAAAAATATATGGGATCGGTAGTTCCGAGTGGTGATAATTATTTTGCTGCCCTCAATTCGGCGGTATTCAGCGATGGATCATTTTGTTATATTCCAAAAGGTGTTCGTTGCCCGATTGAATTGTCAACCTATTTTAGAATTAATGCTGCAAATTCAGGCCAGTTTGAAAGAACTCTGATAATTGCCGATGAAGGAAGTTATGTTAGTTATATGGAGGGTTGTACTGCACCGCAACGTGACGAAAATCAACTTCATGCAGCAATTGTTGAAATTATTACTCATAAAGATGCCGAAGTAAAATATTCCACCGTACAAAACTGGTATCCGGGTAGTAAAGAGGGTAAAGGAGGGATATTTAATTTTGTTACCAAACGCGGTTTATGTAAAGGAGAAAACTCAAAAATTTCCTGGACGCAGGTTGAAACAGGTTCTGCAATAACCTGGAAATATCCGAGTTGCATATTAAAAGGTGATAATTCAATTTGTGAATTTTATTCGGTTGCCGTAACAAATAACTATCAACAAGCCGATACGGGATCAAAAATGATTCATCTCGGAAGAAACACTAAAAGTACAATTATCTCAAAAGGGATATCAGCAGGCAAAAGCAATAATTCCTACAGAGGTTTGGTTAAAATTGCAAAAAAGGCCGAAAACTCCCGGAACTTTTCACAATGCGATTCCTTGCTAATGGGTGATAGATGTGGTGCAAATACTTTTCCATATATCGAAGCAAGAAATAAGTCATCAATACTTGAGCATGAGGCAACAACCTCTAAAATTTCAGATGATCAACTTTTTTATTGTAATCAAAGAGGGATCAGTACTGAAAGAGCCATTGGGTTGATTGTTAATGGTTATGCTAAGGAAGTGTTAAAAAAACTTCCAATGGAGTTTGCTGTTGAAGCACAAAAATTACTTCAGATAACTTTGGAGGGTAGCGTGGGGTAGATAATTTATGATTGATGATTGACTTCTGATTAATGATTGAAAATGTAAAATTAAATATCATAAAATGTTACAGATTGGAAAGAATAATCGCAGAGACGCTAAGACGCAGAGATTTAAAAATTGAAACCGGAAACAATAAAATAATTTGTAATAAAAACCTGTAAAATTATTACAATTTTTTAGTCCCGTTAGGGACTATATATTTATAGAAAATGAAATATTTCCATAACAAAGTCCCGTAGGGACGTAATATAAAAAGAAGACATTCATAGAGGAATATCTTGAATTATCAAACAAATTTAATGTTGACTATAATGAGCAATATATTAGAATAGAAATTCAATAAAAAATAATCAATCAAAAGATGTTACTAAATATAAAAAACTTACATGTTTCAATAAATAATAAGGAGATTATAAAAGGCCTTAATCTTGGAATAAACTACGGGGAAGTTCATGCAATAATGGGTCCAAATGGAACAGGAAAAAGTACGCTGGCAGCAGCAATTTGTGGTAAACCCGGTTATGAAATAACAAAAGGTGAAATTTTTTATAAGGGAAAAAATATAATCGGGATGTCTCCCGAAGAAATTTCATGGGAAGGAATTTTTCTCGGATTTCAATATCCAGTCGAAATTCCGGGTGTTAGTATTACAAATTTCCTAAGAGCCTCACTCAACGAACATCGTGAACATCAAGGGTTAAAACCTCTTTCCGGTTCCGAATTTCTTGCAAAATTCAACAAAAAGAAAAAATTGGTTGAAATACAGTCAAAGCTAATAAATCGTTCGGTAAATGAAGGCTTTTCAGGTGGTGAAAAAAAGAAGAATGAAATTTTTCAAATGGCAATGCTTGAACCTACACTGTCAATTCTGGATGAAACTGATTCAGGGCTTGATATCGATGCTTTAAGAATAGTTGCAAATGGAGTAAATAAGCTTCGCTCAGAAGATAATGCATCTTTGCTTATCACACATTATCAGCGTCTCCTGGATTATATTGTCCCCGATTTTGTTCATGTTTTATATGATGGAAAAATTGTTAAATCGGGTGGAAAAGAACTGGCTTTATTTTTAGAAGAAAAAGGATATAATTGGATTAAAGAGGAATTGATTGATTGATAAACAAAAAGAATTAGGAAATAATGGAAATAGGAAAAAATTCCCATTTACTCTTATACTATGTTGAAAAAGAGTCATAGAATCCATGAAATTGATAAATAAGATTAATTGATAAAAACCAAGATATGAATGAAAAATTCAGAAAATAATATATCGTTTTTTAAAAACCTGATTAATTCGTTTGAAGAAAACAGGGATAAAATTTTTAAAAACGATACTCGTAAAATCTCTGAAATCAGGAAACTGGCACTTGAAAAATTTTCGAAAAGCAACTTTCCGACTTCTAAAGACGAAAAATGGAGAGAAACTGATTTAAGCAAAACTCTCTCAAAGAATTATAAATATTATTTCGATTCGGAGGAAAATTATACTGAGATTGGAAAAACTTTTAAATGTGTTGTGCCTAAGCTTAGATCTTTATCATTCACTTTTGTAAATGGATGGAATACATTTGATTCGGAACTTATTACATTAGAAGACGGTATAATAATCGGAAGTTTTTCGGATGCCATAAAAAAATACCCGGAAATTGTTGAAAAACATTTTGCAAGAACATTAAAATCTAAAAACGATTTCTTTCGTCTGTTGAATACATCTTATGCACAGGATGGGTTTTTTATTTATGTCCCCGATGGTGTAAATGCCAGGAAGTCAATTCAAATTGTCAATATTATTAGTAGTGAAGATAATATTTTTCTTCAACCTCGTAATCTTGTAATAATTGGAAAAAACAGTAAACTCAGCTTTATTCACTGCCACGATTCGGTTAATCAACAAAGTAGTTTTACAAATAGTTTGACAGAAATTTATTTGGATGAAAATTCAAATATTGATTATTATAAATTACAAAACTTAAATAATCAATCAACTTTGATAAATCACATAGATATTTATCAAGAAGCGAATTCCAATCTTTCATCAAATTCTATTGCACTGAACGGAGGTTTGATTAAAGACGAAACTTTCGTCGAAATTAATGGAGAAAGTAGCAACTCCAATGTTTTCGGATTATATTTGATGGATAAAAAGCAACACATAGACAATCAGGTTTATATCGATCATAAAAGACCAAATTGTTATAGCAACGAATTGTTCAAAGGCATTCTCGATGATGAGGCAAGCGGTGTTTTTAATGGCCATGTTCTTGTTCGACAGGATTCGCAAAAAACACAGGCTTTTCAACGGAATAAAAATATTTTGCTTTCAGACACCGCAAAAATAAATACCAAACCATTTCTTGAAATTTATGCCGATGATGTAAAATGTAGTCATGGAGCCACTGTTGGACAATTGGATAATGAAGCAATGTTTTATCTTCAATCGCGCGGAATAAGTGAAATAAATGCTCGGATGCTTTTAATGTATGCTTTTGCTGCCGAAGTGATTAATAAAATATCTATCGAACCTCTAAAGAACCGTATCGACGATATGGTTAAGAAAAGACTTAGAGGTGAACTCTCAATTTGTGACCAATGTGTTTTGCATTGCAGCACTCCTGAAAAAGAAATTGATTTTGAAATTGATCTGAGTAAGATTTGAAATAATAGACTCAATTATGAAATTGGAAATTAGAAACTAAATCATGGTTACGAAAACTAATTTGAAGAAATATTATTAACTAATCAGATGTTACAAAATTCAAATTTATAATTGAAAGATTTAACCCCAAATTTAATGCATTTATCGAAAGCACAAAAGTTAAGAAAACAAATTTCTAATTTCTAATTTCAAGTTATGAATGTCAATAATAATTCAACAACCAACCTACTATGAGTTTCGATGTCAATAAAATAAGACAGGATTTTCCGATTCTAAATCAAAAAATTTACGGCAAACCTCTCGTATATTTAGATAATGCAGCCACAACTCAAAAACCGTCGATTGTGATTGATGCTATTTCAAAGTATTACTCAGGGCAAAATAGTAATGTTCATCGGGGTGTGCATTATTTAAGCATGATGGCGACCGAGGCTTTTGAAAATTCCAGGAAAACTATTGCTGATTTTATTAATGCTGAAAATTCTCACGAAATCATTTTTACAAGTGGAACGACTGAATCTGTTAATCTTGTGGCTCATTCTTTTGGCCAAAAATTCATTTCAGAGGGCGATAATATTATTATTTCTGCGATGGAGCATCACTCGAATATTGTTCCCTGGCAAATACTTTGTGAAGAAAAAGGTGCAAAACTCAGTGTGATTCCAATCAACGAAGAAGGTGAAATTGATTTTGAAGCCTTTGAAAAAATGCTTAATGAAAACGCAGGCTTCGTGGCTATAACTCATGTTTCCAATGCACTTGGAACGGTAAATCCTATCAAAAAAATTATTGACTTGGCTCATAATTATGATGTTCCGGTTCTCATTGACGGTGCTCAGGGAATATCACATTTAAAAGTTGATGTCAATGAACTTGATTGTGATTTTTATTGTTTTTCGGCTCATAAAATGTATGGGCCGATGGGGATAGGAGTTTTATATGGAAAAGAAAAATTCCTCGAAAAAATGATTCCCTATAAAGCAGGAGGGGAGATGATTGAAAAAGTTACTTTCGAGAAAACAACCTTTAATGAATTACCATATAAATTTGAAGCCGGAACACCTAATGTTGCAGGGGTTTTGGGTTTTGATGCTGCCATAAAATATTTAACAGAGCTTTCGATTGAAAAAACTTCGACTTATGAAACAGACCTATTTAGTTATGCTACAAATGCTTTGCAAAAAATTGAGAGTTTAAAAATTATTGGTACGGCAAAAGAAAAAATAAGCATAATCTCTTTCCTTATCGGCGATATTCATCCTTTTGATGCCGGAACGATAATTGACAAAACCGGAATTGCAGTACGCACCGGCCATCATTGTGCTGAGCCTTTGATGGACAGATATCAAATTCCGGGAACTATTCGGGCTTCTTTTGTTTTTTATAATACAAAAGAAGAAGTTGATTCTTTGGTAAAATCAATTTATGTTGTTAAGAAAATGTTTGAATGAGAGAATGATTGAATGCGAGAATGATTGAATGCGAGAATGAGTGAATGATAGAATGAGTAAATGAGAAAATGAAACATCCATGATCCCGAAAATTCGGGGACACACACCTGTGTGCCAAAACACTACGATGCGCAGGCACTGGAGCATGATTATAAAGGGGCAAAAAGTAGCCCCGTCCTTTAGGTCGGGATTAAATAGAATGGCGAAAATAGTTTTGGCGGGGTTTTCGATGGCGTAGCCGAAAACCATGTTGAATGAAACGAAATCCCGCCTTTGCGGGAACAAAACGGAAAGATTTGGCAGTCAGTCAGAAACAAAAATATAAACAAATGAAAATTAATGAAATAGAAAATCAAATAGTAGAGGAATTTGAGAGCTTTGATGATTGGATGGATAAGTATAATTATTTGATAGAGATGGGAAAATCGCTTCCATTAATTGATGATAAATATAAAATCAATAATAATTTGATTTCCGGTTGTCAGTCAAAAGTTTGGTTACATGCTTCTTTTGAAAATGGAAATGTGATTTTCACGGCTGATAGCGATGCCATTATTACCAAAGGAATAATTAATCTTTTGATTCGGATTTTTTCAAATCAGCCGCCTGATGGCATTATTAATGCCGAATTGAATTTTATTGATGAGATTGGTTTACAAGAACATCTATCACCAACACGTTCAAACGGACTACTTTCAATGATTAAACAAATGAAATTGTATGCACTTGTGTTTAAGACTAAGATGCAAAATCAATAATATTTTTATAAGATGAATTTGAGCGAAGAAACTATTATCAAAGAACTGAGAACAATTTTCGACCCCGAAATTCCAGTAAATATTTATGATATTGGTTTGATTTATAAAATTGAGATCATAAATAAAGATTCAGTTAGTGTTTTAATGACTTTGACATCACCAAATTGTCCTGTCGCCGACTCTCTGATACAGGAAGTTGATCAAAAAATCAGAGCTTTGGATGGAGTTGAAAAACTAAGTGTCGAACTAACATTTGAACCACCCTGGTCGGAAGATTTATTAACTGAAGAAGCAAAATTGGAACTTGGTCTTTTGTAAGGGATCATTCGATTGTCATATATGATTTTCCCGCACCCGCCTGAATGACAAAGTCGGGCAGGGATGACGCAGATTTTCGCAGAAAAACACAGATAAATTATTTGGAATCAGTGGTGTATTTTTTATCCACTATATTCCATTTACTTTTTTAGTTAATATGATAAAAAGTTTTATTATAATTGCAGGTGAAATATTTTGAAAAAGATTTTACTAATATTTATTAAACAAAACTACCAATTGTGTTTAAATTAGAAACTAAAATCAATACAAACTCAGACGAGTTTAAGAAAAACAAAGAAGAATTTCTAAAATTATTATCCAAATATAAAGAAATTCAGAAAGATGTAACAAAAGGAGGATCGGAGAAAGCTGTTTTAAGGCATAAAGAACGTGGCAAATTATTAGCCCGTGAAAGAATAGACAGGCTTGTTGACCCAAATACTCCTTTCATTGAATTATCATCTTTGGCGGCTTTTAATATTTTCGATAATGGCCATCCTTCAGCTGGAATTGTTACCGGAATTGGAGTAATTCATGGAAAAGAAACAATAATAATTGCAAACGATGCAACCGTAAAAGGTGGAACTTATATAAAAGAAACCATCAAAAAGCATTTAAGAGCACAGGAAATTGCCATTGAAAACCATTTGCCGTGTGTTTATATGGTAGATTCCGGTGGAGTATTTTTACCTGAGCAATCAAATGTTTTTCCCGATCGCGATCATTTCGGCCGGTTCTTTTATAATCAGGCAAGACTATCTTCGCTTGGCATACCTCAAATAGCAATTGTAATGGGTTCATGTACAGCCGGTGGTGCTTACGTCCCGGCTATGAGCGACGAGACTATTATTGTTAAAAATCAAGGTACAATTTTTCTTGGCGGGCCTCCTTTAGTTAAAGCAGCTACCGGTGAAGTTGTTACACCCGAAGAATTGGGCGGTGCAGAAGTTCATACTTCGATGTCGGGAGTGGCTGACCACTTTGCCGAAAACGATACACATGCAATACAAATTTGCCGTAATATTTTTCAAAGTTTAGAAAAAAGAAAAAAACAAAATATTGAGATTTTTCCCATCGAAGAACCAATTTACGATCCGGAAGAATTATATGGTATTGCTCCTGTCGATCTTAAAAAAATGCTTGACCCACGTGAAATTATTATGCGGATGGTCGATGGAAGTAAATTTCATGAATTCAAGGAAAAATACGGTAAAACGTTAGTTACGGGTTTCGCAAGAATAATGGGTTACCCTGTTGGAATACTATCAAATAACGGTGTATTATTTTCCGAATCTGCTTTAAAAGGAACTCACTTTATCGAACTTTGCACATCCAGAAAAATTCCTTTAATTTTCTTGCAAAACATTACAGGATTTATGGTAGGAAAGGATTTCGAAAGAAGAGGAATTGCTAAGGATGGTGCAAAATTGGTTCATGCTGTTGCAAATGCCGATGTTCCGAAATTCACGGTTATTTTTGGTGGTTCGTTCGGAGCAGGAAATTATGGAATGTGTGGGCGTGCTTACGGCCCTCGTTTGTTGTTTATGTGGCCGAATGCAAAAATTTCAGTGATGGGCGGCATCCAGGCTTCAGGAGTGCTAATCAGCGTAAAACAAGATCAGTATAGAACGAGAGGAAAAGAAATGCCACAGGAAGAAATTGATGCTCTTCGAAAAACTATCATAGAAAAATATGATCACGAAGGCTCGGCATATTATAGCACAGCCCGACTTTGGGACGATGGAATTATTGATCCTGTGGATACTCGAAAAATTCTTGCTATGGGAATTTCAATGTCATTAAATAAGAAAATTCCTGAGCAAAAATTTGGCGTTTTCAGAATGTAAATGATTATATAAAGAAATTAACCCCGAAAGTTTTCGGGGGAAAATTAGAAATTCAGGAGCAACCATCAGCTAAAACTGTGAAAACTACAAAATCATAAACACATGAAATTATATCAAAACATTGAATTTGAATTAAAAGATAATCTTGGCACGATTTGGCTAAACCGCCCGGAAAAGCATAATGCAATGAATGCAGAAATGATAGCCGAAATAATAGATTGCGTTGGCGAGGTTAACAATCTTTCTGAAGTTCGTATTCTGTTTCTTCGCGGAAGAGGAAAATCGTTTTGTGCTGGAGCTGACTTGAATTATATGAAAGGAATTGCGGAATTTGGTTATGAAGAAAATTACAAGGATAGCCTTCAATTGGCAAAATGTTTTAATGTGATTTATACATGTAAAAAACCAACAATCGCAGTTGTTCAGGGTGCAGCAATCGGAGGGGCAAACGGCCTTCTTGCCGCTTGTGATTTTGTGTTTTGCACCGATGAAACAAAGTTTGCTTTTGCCGAAGTAAAGCTCGGAATTGCTCCGGCAACAATTTCTCCTTACGTTGCAAAACGAATAGGTGAATTTGGAAGCAGGGATTTAATGCTAACTGGCCGCAGGTTTCTTGGTAAAGAAGCTGAGTATTATCGTCTTGTAAACAAATCACTTCCTGAAGATGAGATAGAAGACCATATAAATAAAGCTATTAAAACATTAATGTCGAGCGGTCCGGATGCAATGGCTGCATGCAAAGAATTGATCTATAATATTTCAAATAAATTTAGTTTTGATGACTCTATTGACTACTCAGCCAGATTGATTGCCGAACTTCGAGCCTCCAAAGAAGGACAGGAAGGTATGGCTTCTTTTCTTGAAAAACGAAAACCCGGATGGGTAAAGTGAATAGTGGAGTGATGGTGTATTGGAGTGATGGAGTGAGGACATAAAACTGCCAACTGAAGACTACCGACTGAGTATTGGAGTAATGGAAAATTAACTCAATAGGTTCTCAGAAATTAATACTCCAACCCACCGGACAATGAATTAGACTCTGCAATTTTATAATAGATTAAAATTCTGAATTCAGATATTGTTTTTTAGTGTTGAACAATTACTTTTTTACTTAAATAGAAAAATGAATTGTTATCAGGATTGTGGAAGAATATTTTACAAAAATAAATTCCATTCGGATAATTGTTAGTTTTTATGTTAGTTGTTGGTGAAAGAATGGTTTTATTTTGTAGAATTGTTCTGCCGGTTAAATTGAAAACAGAGAATGTGATAATCAGGTTTTCTGGAAATTCGGAGAATTGAATAATGAAACTTTCGTCTACCGGATTTGGAATAATATTTACATTGTTTTTAATTGTATTTTGAATTTCATTAATTCCGATGTTAACAATCGGGTTGTTTTTGCATGTATAAAAATTCATACCACCTGAATAATTTCCAGTAACTAATTCAAAATATCCATCATTATCCAAATCATGGATGGCAGCTCCCGTTCTTATTCCCTTATCAATTTCAAATTCAATAGAATCAACAAGAAAAGTAAGTGAATCGGATTGTGTAAAAGTATTTTGCAAATTTCCCTCAATATCAGTAAAATAAAAAATCTTTCCTTGTTCCGAACCGACTATAAGCTTGAATTTATTCTGTTGGTCTTTGAAAAAGAATGGGACAGAATACCCATCATAAGAAATAGAAAAATCGGTAACATTTACTTTTCCGAGGCTGTCGGTGATTAGTGTAAAAACCGGATTTGCAGGTGTTCCGGTATTTTTATAATAATTAAGATTCCCTCCCTTTTCTCCAATTATCAAATCATTAAGCATATCATTATCAAGATCAATAATTTGCGGACTACTGAAATCTCCGACATCAATATTCTGATATTTAATATCAGTTAATTCAAACGAACACTCTTGATTTGGAGGATTTTGATTTTTATAGAAATATAAACTTCCTTCTTTATTTCCCAATATCATATCCTCTGAACCGTCGCCGTCCACATCACCGAAAGCAGGGATTAAACCATTTAATTCAAGGTTGGATGTATTACAAAAATCGCGTTCAAGCAAAGTAAATTGTGAATTTTCGATGGTTCCCGTATTTTCAAAATAAGCAATTTTAGATATATAATATGAAGTTAAAAACATCCACTCATTATAAGACGAGTGATCATAATACCCGAAGTTACCGACAAAAAGGTCGGTAAGGCCGTCTTTATTATAATCGAAAAATACAGGATAAGCTCCAGAACCAAGATCAATCATTTCGTCTTGTAGAAACTGTTTTGTTTGAAAAGAAAATTCAGGAATTTCATTTGATCCTGTATTTTTATAAAACCATGAGCTGGTAAAATTTTCGGAAGTGATGATGCTTGGGTCAAAAGGAGATGCCAAAAGATCGGAAATTCCATCGTTGTCAACATCAAAATAGCTTAAAGCCGGTACCGAAAAAATTCTCAGGCTATGAGTATTTGGGAAAAGCGTATCCTGACTTATCATAAAAGCTTCTTCGGGAGTACCGCCATTGGTTAATTCAATAACATTAGGAAAATCAATGTCCCCAAGAATCAGGTCTTTATCAGAATCATTATCAAGATCAATAGTCAGAAAAGTTGAACCTGTATGTCTCAGGTCATTGTTTCTATTATTTAAAATACTTTTATTTTTCATTAAACATGTATCCAAATAGATAATATTTGATTCTTCACTTTCGGCAAAACGGCCCCAGCAATATGTTGTTAATTCATAATCAAGTGAATCGGCATTGCCGTATTTTTCCATTGAAAGATTTTTGTGCATTTGAACGAAAGAACCCAATGGCCAAAAAGTCAAAATGTCGAGGTCACCATCATTATCAATATCCGAAATTGCCGGATAATCGACATAAGTAATAAAAATATTTACATATCCTCCTTCCTGATAGGAAATAAGATAGGGTGAAACTACTAGTTTGAAGGCAAGCTCACCGCCTTTTGAAATATTTTTATAAACCTTTGCTCCGGCATATCCGGGCGAGTAAGTGAAGATGTCGTTTTTGCTGTCCATATTATAATCGCATAGAATTGCCCAATCAAATAATTCGGGGAAGCATTTTTTATATTCGGGAGCAAATTCGTAATCAACAGTATTTTGTGTGCCTTTATTGATAAAAGTCATAATGCGGTTTCCGTTCCTGTCAAAAACAAAAAGATCATTGATCCCATCCATGTTCATATCAATTTCACCAAATTGACAGGAATTCATTCCACCCGTCCAGGGAAATTTTAAAAAATCACCGTTTGTCGTATTTACTACAATTGGCTTTTTGCTTTCAGTAATTATTTTCTTTTGGGAAAATAAAGTGAAGTTAATTGAAAAAAATAAGATAAAACTTAAAAAGAAATATGTTGTTTTAAAGGGCATTATAATCTTTTTAAATTGTTTAGAACAATACAAAATTACAAAATAATTAGGAATATAAGCTGACGGAGTTTGCGAGGTCTAATAGATTTTTAAAATCAAGAATCACTATTTGAAGCAGTACATTTTGTCGATAATTTACATTTCTTTAGTTTTTTTTGTCCTTCTGTTTCCGATAATTGTTCAAGTTTATTTCTGGCTTTTATCCATCCCATTTTAGGAATTTGTTCTAAGAAATAAATTTTTCCGGCTTGAACTTCTAAGATTACTTCGGCTTCGTTTTCAGCTTTGCTTGTAATCGCATATTTTCCGGAATCAAGAAAAACATAAACAAACCGTTTACCTCCTGTTGAACCAATATAGGTGTCATTAACAGATACTTTCATTGATATTGCAAATCCCAGAGTTGAAGGTCGGACGATGTAAACCAGAGCTTTATCAGCCGATGGTTTTAATTGTTTTGCTTTTGAGTCTAATTGCATAGTAGCTTTTGGTGCTCCACAGCCAAATAGCACTACTAAGATTATTGTGCTGATAATAAATTTAATTTTTCCCATTATCTTTATATTTAATTATTATTAATGCATTAGTTAGGATGTTTATACTTTTATTTTAATTCCAATTAATATTATGGGACTCTCATAACTTTGTGATTTTCCGAAATTTCCAATTGATGATGGAACAGAGACAGGGTTGATCATTATCGAATTAATTCCAAAATTGAAATTATTACTTTTATAAACTACTTTTTCTCTTTTAAATAATGCACCAATGATTCCACCAATTATTCCGCTGGCAATTGTAGCTACAATAATGTATTCTTCCTTATTTTCACTATAAATATATTTCCTGTTTGAGGTTCCTATCACAGCACCAAGTAAACCTGCAGCAGCACAACTTAATGCTCCGTTAAGGGCATAATTCCCTGTTCTGGTAACCTTATAAATGTTTTTGGCAGGAATTTGTTGTTGAACATTTTCTTTGTTAAGAAAGAAAACAGTATCATTTTGAAATTTAAATGTTTTAAAAAAAATTTCATTTCCATCCATTAATTTAATTAGTCCTTTTTTTGGGGGTGGAATTAGTTTTGATAGATCATTAACCTGAGCTTTTAAATTTATCCCCAATAATATTATAATAAATAATAAGAATGAGTTGTTTTTATTAATTCTCATAAGTTTTTGTATTGATTAATAATTTAAAAAATCTTGCATGTATTTTGATAATTTTTTAGTGTCATAACATTAGTCATTTCAAAGGATTCAATCTTTTTAATAGATGGAATCCTAAGTTTTAATAATACTTAAAGAAAAGCAACAATTCCAATAAGGAAATTAATTTTATTTCCAGTTTCTTTTGCAAATTTATCAGCCTGATAGGATACTTCAAAATTAAGCCCAACCGAATTTGTTAACATTACCGACATACCACCCCCTATTGAAAAAAGAGTACCTGTTTCGCTATCAGAATCATTATCACCTTTATAACTCAATGATTGATATAAAAAGGATGTTCCAATGAAAGGATAAATCTTTCCTTTTACTGTTTCGGGTTGGTAGTTGGAGCTGATATAATAAACTACCTGGGGGCCGATAGCAAACTGTGTAATACTATAATCACCTTGCTTTTGGTATCCTAAGATCATTTTTGCACCTGCACCTAAGCCGTCCATAAAAAAGGCAGTGTAGCTAGGAGAAATTTGAAAGTTAAATAACCTTTTATCATCATATTCATAAAGATCACCACCCATACTTGAAAGCACTAAACTTCCACCAACTAAAGCACTTCCCTTTTCAGCCGGAGCTTTTTGTGCATTAGTGTAATTAATTGTAAGACAAATAAAAATACCTAATAAAAATGTTTTTAATAAATTTTTCATGTTGATTAAATTTTAGTTTATACTTTAAGAAAGCGTAAAAATAAAAAAATATATTGAACAAACAAAATCTTTTTAAATATTATTTATTGCTAATAGCTTGATGGATGTTGTTGGATGCTACTATAATCTATACTGTTATTTCAATACCTTCCTGCCTGACAATTTCTAATAAAGGAGAATATTCGTCAGTAAGGAATCTTTTTAATATAACCTTGTGTTTTTAAATTCTTATTTGTATTTTTGCATTGTATTTTTATCATTATGAATATTCAAAATAATTCTCAACTACAACTTGCTTACGACTTTGTGCAGTTTACAGGAAAAAATATTTTCTTAACTGGAAAAGCCGGCACCGGAAAAACCACTTTTTTACATAATCTTAAAGAACATTTACCGAAACGTATGGTTGTTGTGGCACCAACGGGTGTAGCAGCTATCAATGCTGCCGGTGTTACAATTCATTCCTTTTTTCAGCTTTCTTTTGGGCCTCAACTGCCGGACTATGAAACATCTGAATTTAAAAATAATGAAAGGCAAGCTAAAGTTAGACGTTTCAGCAAGGAGAAAATAAATATCATTAAAAGTATGGATTTGCTGGTCATTGATGAGATCAGTATGGTGAGAGCCGATTTGCTTGACGGTATCGACAATACATTACGCAGGTTCAGAAACAGAAATCTTCCTTTTGGCGGTGTTCAACTATTAATGATTGGCGACCTGCAACAACTTGCTCCGGTAGTGAAAGAAGATGAGTGGAGTCCGCTCCGGAAATATTATGATACACCTTTTTTCTTTAGTAGCAATGCATTGCAGCAAACTCAATATGTCACCATAGAACTGCTATATGTTTATCGGCAAAAAGACGAACATTTTATTAAAATGCTTAATAAAATCCGTGACAATAAAATAGACCGGGATGTTATTGATGAACTCAATGCAAGATATAAACCTGATTTTAATCATGATAATGCAGGTTACATCATACTTACAACCCATAATGCCAAAGCAAAGCAAATTAATGATTCTAAGTTAAGCCGGTTATCGGAGAAAATCCATACTTTCGAAGCAGAAGTTTCCGATAATTTCCCTGAGCAAATATATCCCACTGATTATGAACTAAAGCTAAAAGTAGGCTCACAAATAATGTTTGTAAAAAACGACCCTAATCCCGCTAAGGAATTTTATAATGGCAAAATAGGATCAATTATTAAAATTGATGAAGATATTGTGGAGGTGAGTTGTGTCGGCGATGAGGAAAACATAAATGTTATGCCTGTGGAATGGCAAAAAATGAAGTATAAGATTGATGAAGAAACTAAAGAAATTAAAGAAACCGTTGAAGGTACTTTTACACAATATCCGATAAAGCTGGCATGGGCTATTACTATTCATAAAAGCCAGGGTTTGACTTTTAAGAAAGCTATTATTGATGCTGAAGCTGCCTTTGCACACGGACAGGTTTATGTGGCACTTAGCCGTCTTCAATCGCTGGAAGGTCTCGTATTGAGTACTCCGATTCAAAAACATAGCGTAAAACATGACAGAACCGTTGAAAGTTTCACTAAGCATTATGAAGAAAACCAACCTGACAGTGCAACACTTGAATCATCAAAAAAAGCATATCAAAAGCAATTATTAACCGATCTTTTCAATTTTGATACTTTACAAAAATTCATCTTTTTTTCCATAAAATTAGCAAAAGAACATTCAAGTAGTTTACATGCTAACCTGACCGGTGTTTTTTTGGAAATAAACAAAAATGTAAAAGAAGATATTATAGATATATCCGGGAAATTTCGCAATCAGCTTTTGAATTTTCTTTCAAAAGAGATTGATGTGGAAAAAGATGTTGCTTTGCAAGACAGAATACGGAAAGCCTCCATTTATTTTTCTGGAAAAGTTAAAGAATTAGTCGCAGATAAGATAGAGAATATTACGATAGAAACAGACAATAAAGCAGTACGTAAATCAGTAAAAGATGTGGTTAATAAATTGCTACAGGAGGCATTATTCAAATTTTCATGTTTGCAGTTTTGCCAAAAAGGTTTTATTGTAAAAGATTATTTGGAGGCAAAAGCCAAAGCATCTCTTGATGAAAATACCATAAAACCAAGCCGGAAAGAATCATCTGAAGCGGTTAGCTCCGACATTTCCCGCCCCGATTTTTACAAGCGTCTTAAAGCCTGGCGTGATGCCACAGCCGACGAACTTGATTGGGAAGTTTATATGGTTTTACAGCTAAAAACTATGAGGGAGTTGAGCGCCAAACTACCTGCCACCACTCGAGGGTTAAAAGCAATTAATGGGCTGGGAAAAAAGAAATTGGAAAAATTCGGCAGTGATTTGCTTGAAATGATAATTTCATATCGCGAAGAGAATAATATAGAAACCGTTACTTATGAAGAACCTGAAATTACAAATAAAGCCCCTGAGAAAAACACCAAGCAAATTAGCTTTGAACTATGGGAAGCCGGAAAAACCATAAAAGATATTGCCAAAGAAAGACAACTTGTTACATCCACCATTGAAGGGCATTTGTCATATTTTGTAGGCACGGGAGATATATCTATTGATAAATTTGTAAGTGCTGAAAAAGTAAAACGTCTATCGGATTATTTTAAAAATCAAGAAACCATTCTATTAAATGAAGCAAAAACATCTCTCGGTGAAGATGTTTCTTTTGGTGAGTTGCGTTTGGTGTTACATCATTTGAAGTTTAAAGGTGAGATAAAGGAGTAGTTATTGTTTTTTCGAACTCACGAAAATTACAGTATTAAAGATTTAAATCATCTGATTCAATTATTTCCTTTTCATCGAAAGAGATTATTCTTTTTATTATTTCTATGTCATTATATTTGTCAAATTTCAATTGACATAATGTGCTTATTTTGTCAAATTACAATTGATATTAAAATTAGAAATTAGTTAGTTTCTCATAATTTGATCTTTTGTTCATGATTAACTGAAAAGTATTATAATTAATTTTTCATCATTCTATAATAAATTTAATTTTCTAATAAAATCATCTTTTCGGATAATAATAAATAATTATGAAAGTTTGGTATGAATAAAAGCAAATAAACATGAAAATTTTCGTATTAAATTGTGGAAGTTCATCAATTAAATATCAGTTATTTGATATAGAAAAAAAATTGGTGTTGGCGAAAGGAATAGTCGAAAAAATCGGCTTGAAGGAATCAACAATAAAAAATAAAAGAAATGACGGTGATAAAGTTCTTTTTAATGAAGAAATCCCGAATCATACAATTGGTATTGAAAAAATTTTGAATCTTTTGATTGATAAAGATCATGGCAGTCTGAAATCTTTTGATGAGATAAATGCAGTAGGGCACAGGGTGGTACATGGAGGAGAAAAATTCAATTCAAGTGTATTGATCACTGATGAAGTTATTAAAATAATGGAAGAATGTATTGATTTGGCCCCTTTGCATAATCCACCGAATTTGAAAGGAATAGCAGCAATTAAGAAAATACTTCCAAAAATTCCACAAGTTGGGGTTTTCGATACGGCTTTTCATCAGACAATGCCTGATTATGCTTACATGTATGCAATTCCTTATGAATTATACGAGAAATATTCAATCAGAAGATATGGTTTTCACGGGACAAGCCACCGCTATGTGTCTCAACGAGCCTGCGAGATTCTGAATCTTGATTTTAAAAAGCAAAAAATAATTACCTGTCATCTTGGAAATGGTGCTTCAATTGCAGCCGTTGAGCATGGAAAATCGATCGATACATCAATGGGGCTGACACCTGTTGAGGGACTTATGATGGGAACCAGAACCGGCGATCTTGATTTGGGAGTAATGTTTTTTATTATGAATAAAGAAAACCTTGATGTTATAGCAGCAAACGCACTTGTAAATAAACAAAGTGGAGTCTTGGGTATTTCAGGAGTTTCTTCTGACATGAGAGAAGTTGAAAATGCGGAGGTAAATGGCAATGAAAGAGCAAAACTTGCATTAAATATGTATCATTATCGTGTTAAAAAATATATTGGTGCTTATGCTGCTGCTATGGGTGGTGTTGACATCATTGTATTTACCGGTGGAATTGGTGAAAATGGACCGGAAACCAGAGAAGAAATTTGTAAAGGATTTGAATTTCTCGGTCTTGATTTCGATCCGAAAGTAAATGAAGGAAAACGAGGAAAAGAAGTCGTGATCAGTAAATCAGTATCGAAAGTAACTGCAATAGTTGTCCCAACTGATGAGGAATTGGTTATTGCACAGGATACTTATGCGATAATTTCAAAATAAGATTTAATTTAAAATTTATCATCTAATTGCACTAATTACACTAAATAACAACTCGTTCAATTAGAGTAATTCGATGACAAAAAAAAGATTTAAAATAAAAAAGCCATCACAAACGAATCTGGATGGCTTTCCTAAAATAGTAGTTTTATCACATTTCTTCCATAATTTCATCTGTTATCTCCAGATTATGGAAAACATTCTGAACATCATCATCCTCTTCAAAAACCTCAATAACTTTCAATATTTTTAATGCTTTTTCTTTATCTAAAGTAATGGTTTCGTGAGGTATTCTTTGTAATTCAGCATTTTCGGGTTCGATGTTTAATTCTTCAAGTTTTTTCATCATATTTCCAAAATCTTCCATCGAAGTAGTTACCGAAAAGAAATCATCTTCGATAACAATGTCTTCTGCTCCGGCGTCAATCATTTCCAATTCAAAATCTTCTTCGTTAAGTTCGCCTTTGGGAATAGAAAAAATTCCTTTTCGATCGAATAAAAAACTCAAAGAACCATTTGTTCCTAAATTGCCACTGAATTTATTAAAGATTGATCTAACATTACTAACTGTTCTTTGAACATTATCTGTTGTGCATTCAATATAAACTGCAATCCCATTTGCTAAGTAACCTTCGTAAGTTGTTTCCGAAAAGTTTGCAGAATTTTTATCTTTTCCTTTATTGATTGCCCTTTGCATAGTGTCTTTTGGCATACTTGCACCTTTTGCATTTGAAATAGCCAAACGCAATCGCGGGTTGCTATCAGGATCATCTCCTCCACCATCTTTTACGGCAACAGTAATTTCTGTTATAATCTTTGAAAATATTTTAGACCTTTTTGCATCAGCCGCACCTTTCTTTCTCTTAATTGTTGACCATTTATTGTGTCCTGACATTTATATTTTTTTTTAGATTATTATATTAATTTTATGCTTATTAAAAATTCCTGCTAAACTAATAAAAAAACAAGAAATAATTCTGTAAAGGTAGAAAAAATAATTAAAGCAAGCATTCACAGTTTTTGATAAACTGTATTAGAAAACGGAATGATTAAATGGTTATATTGCTAATGACTATATAACAGTAATATAGCCATTTAACAATATAATGTTCATTAAGGGAATTAAATGTGTGCGATTATAAAAAAAATGGTCTTTGATGAGTTTACATTACCATCTTACTAATTGTATTCCAACTGTAAATGGATACAATTCAGGTCCTTTATCTTCTTTAAATAGTTTTGATAAAGAATAAGTGGCAAATAAATTAAGCCATCCGTAACCTATTCTTAAAGTTGCATCGAGTTTGAAAGGAGCGAGATAGAAATCATCATGATTCTTTCCTTTTCTCTGATCCGGTGACTTTGCGTACAAATTATTATCTATTTTCCAACTATCAGTTTTAGGATCATATTTTTTAAGGTCGAATGGCTTGTTTTTTTCCTCGTAATAAATTTTTGTATGAGAAGCAATTCTAATACCAAAAAGGATTCCTGTTGAAACATGAAATGAATTTCTTTTCTTTAATGAATTATTTTGAAATTCCAATAACAGAGGGAAATTCAAAGTTGTGATAGTGAGTTTGCTTTTACGGAAACTTGTGCCATCCGCTATGTATCCGGTAATTTCGGATGAGTCGGAATTGAGAACCACATCTTTTGAAAATCTATAATTGTAAGAACCTAATCCAAGACCGGTTATAAAACCTACATTATTCTTTTTTGACAAACTGATATTTTGTTGGAAAAAATTAATATTTACAAAAACCGATTTATTCATATTAAGATCAAGATATTCGTTTTCTTTTGAAAAATTCATGTTGAAATCAGAATTTACGTACCCGTTAACACCTAATTCAAGTCCTGCCCAATGTCCTTTAAATTTGTCATATTTTACTTTTCTAAATCTTACATTTCCATAATCATCAACAATCAACAGATTATTTCCAAGTTTTATTTTTGTAGAATCTCCTTCAATCACCTCAAAGCCAAGATTTCCGATTTTAACTTTTGTTGTATCATTATAATAAGAGCGTCTTCTAATGGGTCTCCTGTTTTCGCTTCTAATATCAATCGAATAATTAGTTTCTCTTTTTTCCGGTGTAGATTTTATTTGATTAACAATTTTTGGAGAATTAACGAGACTGAGAGTAGAGGCTCCACTTTCTATGGTGCTAACTTCTTCGTTTGCAAAAACTTTAGCTCTGCCGGAACCGCTTATGTCACCGGAAGTAATATTTGTAATTAATTTTGAGGCATTTAAGAAACCAACTCCGCTAACATCAATTTCATTATTTTCGGCATTACCCTCCAGTAAAACTATGGCAGCCCCTGAAATTGTTGTTTTTAGGTCAATAGTTTCGATTGATAGTTTAATTTGTGAAGCTCCACCGGCAATCAATTCAAGTACTTCGCTTTTCAGAACTCCTTCGGATTTCACTAATGAAGCACCTCCGGCTTCAATACTTTCAATGTTTTTTACTTCGATAAAAACCTGAAGTTTTGTTGAGTTTTTTATTTCACTTGATGAAATTTTTAATTTTCCTCCAATTACATCAGTTTTTATTTTGTCAGTTAGATTTGAATCAGTTTCAAGATTAACTGTTTGTTTATCACCTTGCTTAATGATAACTGTAAAAATGCCTCCTACTTCAATTTTGGTAAATTCGGTAACATTTCTATTTTCAATAACGACATCTCCGTTTCCTTTGACCTGAGAATATCCGATTTGAAATGTTGAGATTACTATTAAGCAGGTAAAAATTAAATTAATACTTTTTGAGAATAGATTTTTCATAACTTATTTTTTTTATGTTTTTTCGGTATGACGTGGAATGTTTTTGATTTGTTACAATGTTTTTACTGCAATTATTTTCAAAGATCAGAGAATTTAATGATAGAATGATAAAATGATTGAATGAGTAAAAATTCTATCATTCACGCATTCATCCATTTACTTGTAGATTTTCCTTGACTTTGTTGAAGATACTTGAAAGAATCTATTAGAAACATCGTAAGCAGTTACATCACCGTCTGAATCAGTCTTTTTTGAGAGTATTATATTGTTGTTAGTGGATTTGTTATATTTGTCAACACTTGCACTTGCAAGATTCCAAAGAGATGAATTGCCTTGATCGCTACCTTCAGGATAATTTATATTCTTCTTAAAAATCCTTGTAAATTTTTTAAACGAATTAGCAAGCAATAAACCTAAACGAGTTTTAGGAGGATTTTTTAAATTTACATTCATCGGTTCTTCAGTGGTTTCGCTATTCTCATTTACTAAATCTGCATAATATGATCTTTCTACGAGCGATGGATTATTTTGAAATTTATTAATAAATAAATAATATTCACTAAGCGTAACTGAATTACAATCACGTGAATTTATTGAAAAAACATCGGTTTTTAATCTGTTTTCGGGCAAATGTTCAATTTCTTTGTTGTAAACGAAATCAAGTTTAGTTATATCAATATCCTCGCTAATTGCAATTTGGTGAAGATTAATTTTTTCAATAAATTGAGCAGGTATATTATTTCTTTCAGCTAAGCGAATATCGGTTTTATTAGTGTTTTGTAAAAAGAAAATTCCCCATAAAATCAATATTGACGCAGCAATTGAAACTGAGTAATAAAGAATTTTTTTCGTTGATAATGGAAATACATATTTCTTTAACGAAGATTTATTTTCAAAAATAATAGTTTCATCAGCTTGAAGTTTTGTTTTTAGAAATAAGTGAGATTGAGAATTCAAATGTGGATTTGCTTTCAGAAACTTCTCAAGATCGGCAGTTTCATTTTCTGAAAGATCGTTTTCTAATTGGGCAATAAAATAGTTTTCATAGTTTTTGTCGTTTATCTTGTTTACTTCAGTTATAATCTCTTTTTTGAGTTTGTTTTTATTTTCAAATTTAATTTCATTATCGGGTGCAAATTCTACAACTACATATCCTGCAAATTCTTCTTTGATATCCGGGTTTTTTTCGAGAAAATTCATCAGTTCGCTCACTTTATCGGATTTAAGATTCCCGTCAAAGTAGTCGATAATAAATATTTCGTAATTATTTAGGTTTATTTTCATTTTCTGTTTCTGTCATTTTGTTAAATCACTGTTTCCATGCTTCCAATATAATTTTTCAGGAAGACTCTTGCCCTATAAATATAAACTTTCACTTGCGATTCGTTTAAATCTGTTAAGTCTCCAATTTCTTTATACGAATAACCTTCATAATCTCTTAAAAGTAACACCGATTTCTGCATATCAGGTAATTTTTGTAACCCTTCATCTAAAATTTCTTTTAAATCGGAATACGAATTTTCTTCGTATAAAAAATCGCTATATTTTTCAGGTTCATTTATTTTTTCAATTTTCCTTTCTTTTCTAATATAGTCAATCATTGTGTGATAAGCAGTTGTGAACAAATATGACCTTGATTTCTCAAAAGCAATACCTTTCACTTTAACCCATATTTTTTCAAATGAATCCTGAACAATATCTTTTGCTTTCTCTTCATCCTGAATGCTTTTCAGCACAAAGCGAAAAACCCTGTCCGAGAATTCATCGACACAACGATTGTATTCAGCAGTCGTCATTATTTAACAATTAGTGTATTCTATTTCTGATGACGAATATTTCATAAAAAAGTTACAAGTTACGAAAATTATTAGACATTTTTATGATTTTATTTTCATAGTTTTACAATATGAAGAAAATATCAATTTTTATAGGTAGTCCGCGAAAGAATGGAAATTCGAATATAATGGCTGATGAATTATTAAAAAATCTAAATAACGGGAAATCAACCGCCGAAAAGGTTTATTTATATGATTTTGAAATAAAAGCATGCACGGATTGTCGGGCTTGCAAAAAGGGAGAAATGCTTTGTCCGGTTGACGATGGCATGAAAGATTTGTATTCAAAAATTGATAATTCTGAGGTTTTGATTTTTGCTACACCTATTTATTGGTTTGGACCCACCGCGGTTACAAAACTTTTACTTGACAGATTTAGGCCCTATTATGGAAATAAAAAGTTATACGGCAAAAAAGCTGCCTTATTATTGCCAGCAGGCACAGGTGAAAAGGATTGTGATTTAAGCATCGAAATGTTTAAACGATCATTCGAAGCCCTTGGTATTAAATATATTGGTGTGGTAACAGCCGAAGCTTATGATAAAGGTGATGTTTATTATGACAAAAAAGCATTAGAAAATATAAGCCATTTGGCTATGAAAATTTCCGGGGAATAATCAGATGAAATTCAAAATTCGGGAGAAGCCCCAATTTCTAATTTCTAAACTTGTCCGTATGGATTTCCAATTTCTGCAACCCTTAATTGATAATAATTTTTTTATTAAGTATACCTTTCTCACTGCTTAAAGTAATAATATACATCCCTTTTGCAAAGCTTGATACATCTATCTTTTTTGTAAAACTTCCGTTAAATAATTCGGTATTTTCTTCAAATACATTCTTTCCGAGTTTATCGCTGATTTTTATTAAAAACGATTGAGTTTCTTCAGAATTGAATTTAAGATTTAATATGTCATTTGCAGGGTTCGGATAAATTTCAAAATCATTTAATCCTTCAATATTTCCATCATCAATACCCACAAAATCAGTTTGATAATAAGCTTCCCATCCGGGAGCTGTTTCGGTTTGATTAGTAAAAAAGAGAATAAACAATTTCCCGCTTTCGGAAGTAACTGCAGGAGGTAAATCTTCAGGAGGATAATTACCATGATAATCTGCTAAAAGGTCTTCGGTTTCATAGTCATATATTCTTAAATAGTCGCTAATTCCCACGGTATGAAATGACGAAAAGAATAAAGTGACTGTATTTGCATTCTCGGGTATAATTACCCATTTACAAACCGAATTATTTTGATAATTTTTAGGGCCGCTTTTATCGGAAATTTCTCCGGCCGGTTCGGTTAAAATTTCGAAGTTTTCGCAAAACTCGGGTAAATCAGAAGAATATGAAATCATCCAACCATTTGATGTATTATTTTCATTTGATGTAAATTCTATTAAAACTATATTGGAAGTGGAAGTAATTGATTCCGGTATATCGTTTCCTGTAAAACTACCGAGAATACTTGTAGTTGGTTCACTGCCATCATAAATTGTAAGCAGATCATTTTCCTCTAAATCAAACCTATCGAACGAAATTGTGATGCTTTGAATTGAGTCTTGTCCTGTTTGAGGTGTCAGTAACCAACTGCAATCCATATTATTTTCATAATTGGCAACAGGTCCGCTTCCATCTTCAATTGTACCATTTATTGAAGTTAATACTTTTTGGCCGGAAGGTGAATAAGGGTAATTGCTTCCCGGGAAAATATTGCCGACAACTGATTGCCATGAAGAATATCCGCCAACATCGGTAACTGTGTAATATCCGTCGCTGTTTCCACTCCAACCGAAATTATAGTGAAAAAAATCATCCTGATAACCGTCGCAAACAAAAGCATGACAACCATTGCCATCACAACCTGAGTTGTAAAGTGGGTGAAGTAAATCTAAATTACTTTTTAATAATGATATCCATGTAGAATTTGTATAATCTTCTTTGTTATAAATATCAATTGATTGATCGTATCCAAAATAATCCGACATCGCGTCAGGAACATCATGGCTGTATGCCCCCGATCCACCGGCGCCGTACATCATTTCAACTGCAACTCCGCAATGATATTGTAATTCAGCTATTGGATCAATTAATACATTTCGGATGGAATTTTCCATGCCTTCCCATTGATAAAATGTTTCACCAAAATTTGCAGTTAAGTTACCATAGCTGCTCCAAGAATAGCTGTGTTGCCCGGTTCCCTGCAAAGGATACCTCCAATAAAACATGATTTGTGCCATTGCTGTGGCTACACAACCTGCGTAAACATGGCCACCTGAACCCGCAGGATCTTCCGGACACCATGCATTATATGGATAGCTTTGGTTCCAGGTACATGTCAACAAAGGCTCAATTTTGTCAAAACGTGATGAGAAAACGTTTTTACTAAAATCATTGGAAAGATAATAATTCCATAAAGATTTTATTTCTTTTTCAGCATCAATTCCATTTTCTCTGATATAATTAATTTGCTCGGCATATTGATTCATGTGAGCTATAAACGATTTAGGTTGGTCGATTTCTGAGTAAAATCCTTCGATAGAATATGCAATAATCGGAGTGTAAACATCTTCTGCCGAAACAATTACAAATCCTTTTGGTTCAAATGTAAAAGTATAATAAACAGGAGAGTCGTTTAATTTCTTTTCAAATATTTCATTAATTATTATATCCTCAAACACTATAGGATTTTCATAATTATTTGTTTTTTCATAAAAACAGTTAAGAGCAACTTTTCTTGCTTCGTTTTTAGTAACTTCGTCTGCTTTTGTAGCATTTATTCCAAAAAGTAATGCTATAATTACCAGGAAAAAACTCTTTTTAATATACATGCTTAAAATTTTAATTATATGGTTTATGGTTCAATATTAAGTTAGACAATTGGATTTAAAAATGGTTGCTAAAATATTAAAATTTCTTTATCAAATCTCAATTCTTTGATATCCTACTCCCAAAACTTTTCTGATTTATTCATTAGAAATATGTGTTTACTGCAAATTCAAATTGATTTATAAATATTTCTTTAAATGTTGAGATGTTATTTTGTTCATAAAATAGCAACATGGCTTTTTTATAATAAATGGAATCAACAGTTCTGAATGAAATCGGACAATAATTGTTATTCATTAAGATGGCATTACTTGCAATTCGGGCAGTTCTTTTATTTCCGTCCATAAATGGCTGGATGTAAGATATTAGTACCAGTATTAATAATGCCTTCTCAAATATATTTTCTTTTTTATTAATCAATTCACATGTATTGGAAAGGGCTTCAGAAATTTGAAATTCATTATCTAATGGTCTGTAATTTGTTCCGGAAATACCAATTCTCCTTTTTCTTAAATTTTTTTCAATGGCTAATTCTTTAATTAATATACTATGAATATCCTCAATCTTAGAAATTGACAGGGGACTCAAATAATTAGGGTTTTCGATTATAAAATCAATTGCTTCTTTATGATTTAAAAGCATAATTGCTTCTTCCTTTGTCTTTCCTGAAGCTGTTTCTTTTTCCTTTAATAATCTTTCTGTTTCAAGAAGGGAATAAGTATTACCCTCAATTTGTGACGATTTCCAGCTTAAGTCAATTGCTAATCGTTCCAATTCCTTTTTGAATTCAGATTCGGTGAGTTCAGAAACATTTCTTATGTATGTGTCCTGAAGTGCATAGAGTTTGATCAGTTCATTATTAGTAAAAACAGTATGATTGCTTAAGATATCTGTGATTAATTGAAAATTAAAACTTTCCTTTATCTTTCTTTCGTCAATTTCTTTTTCATAATAGTTTTCAATATCAATTGGTTGCACTAACTCATAAGCGGATGATATTAAATATTTTGTTCCTTTCCTTTTTCCTTTTGTAGTAATAAGGTTATTCGAAGTTAGTTTTGTCAAAATTCTTTTTACGGTGGCATAACTTATTGAAGTTGATATACCTTCAAATACTTCTTTTGATGAGCATTCACTTTTTTTCTTTATAAACTCAATTATTTCATGTTCTCTAAAATCCAACATAATACTCTATTTTAAGCTCACAAATATATAAATTATAGCTCAATTATTCGTGAAGTTGAGCTATAATTTTTCTTGAAATGAGCTACAACGGTTTGTTATATAAAATGTTTGGCGTTCAAGGAGTTTCAGTTTCAGCCCGCTACCAAGAATTTGCAAGGTGTCAACATCAAACATAGCTCTTACTATATAATAATAACATGTTTGTTGTAGATTTTAATCAAATGAAGCTATCCAAATATCAAAATTAAAATAATTTTCATTTTTACTTTCATCTTTAATTCCAAAACCATCATGCGAATTGGAAATAAACTCAACATACGTATTCGTCACTTTTTGAATATTTATTTCAATACTATGGTCTTGAATGTTTATATACGGGGTTTTACTAAAATCAGGAAGGTGCTCTCCAAAAATAGTTAACAAGTCCTTAAAGTAAATTATTAGAAGATTATTTTTATTAAAATTAGATTTGTAAAATTTTAGGTCATTCACTATATAAATTCTTGGATTATACTTTAAAGAAGTCTTAATATTTGACATTTTTTTATTTACATTCTTTAAATTGGATTCATAGGTCTTAATTGCATCTTTAAAATTTTTCTTTAAATTTTCTAAAGAATCAACAGTAAGTTTAATATTTTCTATATTTTTAGATATCTTAATGATTTCTTTTCTTTGTTCACCAATTTGTTCATTAGTGTCTTTTTCAAGATTATCACTAAAATCTTTAATAGTAGAATATCCTAAAAACCCAATTACAAAAATCAATATTGCAGAAATAGCCTTTAGCAAATTAATGCTAAATTTGAGTTCGTAATATTTTTCATCAGAAAATATTTCTTTCCCATTTTTACCTTGTTTGTAAATACGCCTCAAAAAATATAGATCACCAATTAGAAAGATACCTATAATAAATAGTAAAATTGTATTCATTTCATTTATCCAATTCATTTTACAAAGATAAAAAAATTAGAAGAAATGAAAAAATACACAAAAAGTAAAATTTCGTTTTCAAAATTTGTGTAGGTAAAAAAAATTAAAAAGCCACAGATTTACCCTGTTGAATAGCTTTGCTCCCGAATAGGATTCTACAGAATGAAAAGATTACAAAATTTAGATTCTGATTTTTCTCTCTAATTCATCAACATAAGATCTAAATTGCTTGTCGGTTTCCGAAAGATTATTCACCGTCCGGCATGCGTGCAAAACCGTTGCATGATCTTTATTACCGCAATGAAGCCCTATTGTTGCAAGTGATGAATTAGTATGCTTTTTTGAAAAATACATTGCCAATTGTCTTGCCTGAACAATATTTCTTTTTCTTGTTTTTGAATTAATTTGTTCGAGAGGAATGTCAAAATACTCGCAAATAGTTTTTTGAATATGATCAATTGATATATCTTTTGCAGTATATTTTACAAATTTGTCTATCATTTGTTTTGCTAGGTCAATAGTAATGGCTTTTTTGTTCAAAGAAGATTGTGCAAGAATTGAAATCAAAGCACCTTCAAGTTCTCTGATATTTGTTGTGATTGAGTAAGCAAGATATTCGACAACGTCTTTCGAAATTTTAATACCGTCTTTATAAAGTTTTTTCTGAAGAATTGCAACTCTTGTTTCAAAATCAGGTGTTTGTAAATCGGCGGCGAGGCCCCATTTGAATCTTGACAGAAGTCTGGGTTCAATGCCTTTCATATCAACAGGAGCACAGTCGGATGTAAGTATAATTTGTTTATCTCTCTGATGCAGATAATTAAAAATATGAAAAAATACATCCTGGGTTTTCTCTTTTCCTGCGAGAAATTGAATGTCATCAATTATTAGAACATCAATCATTTGATAGAAATGAATGAAGTCGTTTTGATTGTTGTTTCTAACTGCATCAATAAATTGTGCAATGAATTGTTCGGTAGAAACATATAAAACAATTTTATCGGGGTATTTGGTTTTTACCTGAATCCCAACTGCATGAGCTAAATGTGTTTTTCCTAAACCTACATTACTATAAATAAATAACGGATTAAAAGAGGTCTCACCGGGTTTTTCAGCAACCGCATAACCGGCAGAACGTGCCAATCTGTTACAATCGCCTTCAATAAAACTATCGAACGAATAGCTTTCAACCAATTGTGATTGAACCTTTATTTTTCTAAGTCCTGGAATTATAAATGGATTCGGTATTTCTTTTGATCTTCCCTTATTTAAATCAATTGGCATAGCGATGGATGGATTTTGTGTTGCTTTTGTGTTTGAGGTTGGAACTTGAATCGTATAAGGTTTTTTCTGAGAAAATGAACTATCAATAACGATACTATATTCTAATCTTCCGTCAGAACCTAATTCTTTTCTTAAAGTTTTTTTTAGTAAATTAATATAATGTTCCTCCAACCATTCATAAAAAAACTGACTCGGAACTAATATTGTTAAAACATTATTTTCAAGTTTTATTGGTACAATTGGTTCAAACCATGTTTTAAAACTCTGATAAGGTATGTTATCTTTTATTATTGTGAGACAATTTTCCCATACCTTGTTAAATGTTTTTCTCATTATTATTCTAAGTGGTTAATATTTAGTTAATTAATTTTGATCTATGCTTTTTTGCAATTTTTATTTTCGAAGTTTATTTTAAACCTATGATTTTCAATACAAAAATATTCTTAATGTCCCCTAATTATTTTTCAACAAAAAAAAGAAAAAAAAGTTTATAAAAAACAATAAAATCTCTTGACTTTTAACTTTTTTTTTTGTATATGCAAATATTGATAGAAAAGTTGTCAATTGTCTGTATGATTGATACATGTATAATATCATACTATTTTTAAATACTGGATTAATAAGCCATTAATACTTTTGAATTTTTCATAAACTTTTTTCGAATTATTTTTTCTAACCGAGAAAACAATTTTGCATTTCAAATCAAAATTATGTTCGAGTTTTTCCAATTTTTCTTCTTTGATAATTTTCATCACAGCATTCATGGCAAGATAATCATAATTGATTTCATATATTTCTTTAACGATTTTTGAAATAATTTCTGAATTTTCGAGAGCAAGGGCCGTTGAAGTTTTATAAGCATTAATTAACCCGGGAACTCCTAATTTCGTACCACCGTAATATCTGATAACAACTATTAAAATATTTGTGAGATCATTTGACAGAATCTGCCCGAAAATAGGTTTGCCTGCTGTGCCCGAAGGTTCTCCGTCATCATTTATTCTATATGCCGATTTATCAAAACCTAACTGATAAGCATAACAATGATGAGTCGCATCGTAATATTTTTTTCGAATGGTTTCAAGTTTTTCCTTTATTTCATTTTCAGAAATAACCGGAATTGCAAGGGCAATAAACTTGCTTCCACGATCCTTAAAAACCCCTACCGATTGTGTTTTAATTGTTTTGTATGTATCCTCAAAAAGCATTTTATGATTTTAAAATTTGATAAAATTAAGAAAAATATTTACGGAAAATAATAATTAGAATTATATGAAGTTAGTAATTGAAATACACATCTCTGAGCCGAAGCACTACGATGTGAAGGTACAAGGAAATGATTAAAAATGAAATATGAAATTGGAAATTAGAAATTGGAACGCTCCTGAATTTCTAATTTCCAATTTCTAATTTTTCAAAAAACACAAATGGTTAAATACAAATAAGTCATTAAAACATAAGCACATGAAACATATATATTCTAACATCTTAGAATTATCGAAGAAATATGAAAATTACACAGCACAAAATCTTTCAAACTTAATAAAAATCAAATCATTAAGCTTGCTGGAAAAAGAAGTTCAGTTGGAGTTAAAACGACAAATGGAAGAAGCAGGTTTTGATGAAGTAAGAATTGATGGGCTGGGAAATGTGATCGGACGAATCGGAAACGGAAAAAAAATACTCGCAATTGATGGACATATTGATACGGTTGACATTGGTAATCTCGAAAACTGGGATTTTGATCCTTTGTCGGGTGAAGTGAGTAATGGATTCGTTCATGGGCGTGGAACTGTTGATCAGGAAAGCGGAATTGCATCATTTGTTACGGCAGGCAGGATTTTGAAAGAGCTTGGATTCGATAAAGACTTAACTATTTATTTCGTTGGAAGTGTTATCGAAGAAGATTCGGAAGGTTTATGCTGGAATTATATTATTGAAGAGGAAAAAATCAGGCCTGACCTTGTTATCAGCACCGAGCCTACCAATCTCAATATTTACAGAGGCCATCGTGGACGTATGGAAATAGAAGTGTCTTTTAAAGGAATATCAGCACACGGTTCAGCTCCCGAAAGAGGTAAAAATGCAATTTATATGGCTTCAAAGGCATGCCTTGAAATTGAAAAACTTAACAAAAAACTTAAAAATGATGAGTTTCTGGGCAAAGGCAGCGTTACTATTTCTGAATTTATTTCGGGAAGCCCTTCGTTATGTGCCGTTGCCGATTTTGCAAAAATTCATCTCGACCGAAGGCTAACCTGGGGTGAAACCAAAGAATCAGCAATTGCTGAAATTGAAAATATTGTAAAAGATATGGATGCAGAAGTCAAAATTCCTGTTTACGAAGAAAAGTCTTACACCGGTTTGGTTTATCCAATGGAAAAATATTATCCAACTTGGAAAATCCCTGAAGATCATTTTACTGTTAAGAAAGCTGTAGAAATAATTGAGGAGATGTTAGGCAAAGAACCATTAATTGATAAATGGACTTTTTCGACAAATGGTGTTACTATTAATGGTGTGTATGGAATTCCGGTTTTAGGTTTTGGCCCGGGAAATGAAATTTTGGCACATGCCCCAAACGAAAAAGTACCGACAAGTGATCTAATCGTTGCAGCTGCATTTTATGCAGCTTTCGCATATAAGTTTTAGGATATTTAATTAATGATAGAATACAAAATAACATTTACTCATACAATCATTCACGCATTCACTCATTTAAGCATTAGAAGATAAAAAGCATAAACAACGATATTATTATTCCCGAGACTAATAATATCACGGTTGTATATCCCATTATATCCCTGATTTTTAGTTTTGCAACTGCGAGAAGCGGCAATGCCCAAAATGGTTGCACAAGATTTGTCCAGGCATCACCCCAGGCAATTGCAATAATTGTTGTTGAATAAGGTACATCTAAAACTTTTGAAGCCGGAATCATAATTGGACCTTGAACTGCCCATTGTCCCCCTCCCGAAGGCACAAAGAAATTTACAATTCCAGCCGAAAGAAAGGTGAAAAACGGAAGTGTTGTCTGATTTGAAATATTTACAAATACTTCCGAAAGCGAAACAGCTAAGCCAGAATGTATCATCATACCCATAATTCCTGCATAAAATGGAAATTGCAAAACTATCCCTCCACATGTTTTAATTCCTTCATTGACAGCTCTAACATACTTAATCGGGGATTTATGCAAAATGATTCCGAGAATAAGAAAAATAAAATTAACAATATTTAGACTAATATTTCCTTCGTTATAAAAATAATTAATCAGAAAAACCAGTCCCATCGCACCAATTAACATTGAAAGTATCCATGAGTTTTCAAGTTTCTCAGCAAATGTCACCTTATTTAATGGTGTTGTTTGTGTTTTTCCTTCGTTTTTAAACAATGCAGGATCAGCTTCAATTATTTCAGCTTTGTTTTTAGGGATCATTAATTTGTTTATCAGAGGAATTGTGATCAGAAATACAAGTATTAATAAAATGTTTTTCCATAGAAAAATTGTATCAACAACCGGAATTACGGCACCATCACCAATTTCCTGCATTATATTATCGGTACCTGCAACTTTTAACGGAATCGAACCTGAAAAACCCACATGCCAAACAATAAAACCTGAATAAGCACTTGCAACCAACAATGGATAATGAATACCTTTGATGTTTTTTGCCAGTTCTTTGGCAATTAAAGCACTAACAATTAATCCGAAGCCCCAGTTTAACCAGCAACCAACTATCATTACAACAGTTACAAGAATAATTGCCTGAGTTGGAGATTGTGCGATTTTTGATATTGATTTTAATGAATTATGGATAGGTTTTGATGTTGCCAAAGCACTTCCGGTCACAAGGATCAAAACCATTTGCATAGCAAATTCAAGGAACATCCATATTCCATCGCCAAAGTACGAAGTCATTTTTATTGGTGAAACTCCCTGAATAAAAATCCCTGAAAGAAAAACTATAAGTGTTAAAATCAAGGCGAAAATGAAGGCATCAGGTAAATATTTCCTTGTAATTTTTGTAAAAAAGTTTCCAATTAATCTAACCATAAGTAAAAAAATTAGAAATTGGAAATTAGAAATTAGAAATTCAGGAGAGTCCAAATTTCTAATTTCCAAACTTGTCCGTATGGATTTCCAATTTCATTTCAAATCTAACTCATATTTTTTTATTTCTATAATATTCAATCAATCATCAATCACTTCCGTTTGTTTTAGAATAAAATTTCCAATCCTGCAATGAAGGCAAAGCTTTTTCTGACAATATGAATTCTTTAATTCAATCAATGCCTGAGTTTTTGCCGATGTTTTTACATCAAGACCAAGAGATTTCCATTTTTTTATGATAGCATTATTTTCACCTTTTATGTTTTCAAGTAAAGTTAAAGCCTTCTCCTTAAAAGCATAATTACCTTTCTTTAAACCATATAAAAATAAAAACGGTACAATTGTGTTAATAAAAATTAAATTCCTCGAATTTTCTCCTAATCTTTTTTTTCTGCGATGCGAACTTTTATCAAAAACGTAATGAGTATCCCAATATTCTGAAGCATTCAAATCGAATAATTTTTTTAAGTCATCAATATTCTCTGATTCTAAAACTTTTGAAAATAATCCGGATGATTTAGAAATTAATTGTGCAAATTGAGAAATTCGTATTGTGGGAAAATTTGATGGCCTTAACCTCAAAAATTTCCATAAATGAGAATCAATAGGTTCTATTGAAAATTTATTCTTTAAAAATTGGTACTCAGCGAATAATTGGTTTGGATACTCATCAATAAAATTTGAGTTTAATAAGCCGGCCTGTCCAAAAAGCATAGCCTCAAGTTGAAAAATGCTGTTTTTATGTTTTGCCAGGTATTTCATTGATAGCGATTTTGCCAGCAATTCAAAAGCATCGGAATTTACTTTAAACCCAAAATTTGAAGCCAGATATTCATAAAAAGTTTTTTCCCAATTATTTTTATTAATACTTAACTTACGATCCATGAGTTCGGTTTTGCTTTTTAAGCGGTCTATCAACAAAATATCTAACCAATTATTAATAATAAAAGGATCAACATCAGGAAACTGCATCTCACAAGCTATCCACGATTTACTCTGCATAAAATCAGAATATCTAAAAAACAGCTTTTTATTGAATTTTCCCTTGAGTTCAAGGCAAGGAATTAATTCTCCGTTTTTTCTTCTAACAATAGCATCATCTTCAAATACAACGTGTAAAATAATATTATTATAAGAATTATTTTGATGATGTTTGTGTTTAAACCAATCAGATGAATTAATGTGAATCTCAACATTTCCAGCCCATAATGTGTTATCAATCCTTATTTTAGCATTAAAAAAATCAGGGCCAGCATCATAATTAATTTCTCCGGTATCAATAATTTCTATATTTTTCCCTTCCGAGGAATTAATTTGATTCTGGAACAAATGGTATCTCCACAGGTATTGTAAAAATTCTTCGTTCATGTAATTATTATTTTTTTTAAAATTACGAAAAAACTATTATTCCGATAAAAAAAATATTTCAAATTAATCGTCTAATTGATAGCTTTCTAACAAAATATTATTTTTACAAACTAAATTAAAATTTTAAATGATTTGGTTATTGAACTAAAATTTGTAATTTTGTTCATTAAACCGTTAAATTTTTGGTTTAAGATTATGAAAGAATTAAGTATTTTGGTTTCGGGAATTGAGTACAAAATTAAAAAATTAATTAATCAAAATAGTCAAAAAGAAGCTGAAAGAATAGATTTAATAAATGAAAATAATAATTTAAATAAAATAATTGAACAACAAAAAAAACAAATAAGGGAATTAAAAGAAAAATTAAGAAATCTAACAATTGCAAAATCACTGGAATTTGAAAATGAATCAGTGGATGCAAAAAATAGAATTAATGAACTTGTGCGAGAGATAGATAGGTGTATCGAATTTATAAATAATTAAAGACTTACCGAAAAACAGATAATTGAGAAAATAATAATGGAACATATAAAAATCTCGGTAAATATTGCTGACAGGCCTTACAGATTGAAAATTGACAAGAAAGAAGAAGAAGGGGTAAGGATGGCAACAAAAAGCATTGAGAAAAGAATAAAAGAATATTCTGAAAATTTTGCTTACCAAGATAAACAAGACTTATTGGCAATGGTTGCTTTGCATTTTGCCGAAAATTCGCAAAGGCTTGAAATAAAAGAAGCATATAAAGATAATGAACTGGAGAAAAAGCTAAACGAAATTGACACAATATTATCGGATAATCTTTAATAATAATATTTTACGACGTTCTTTGAAAGTACAAACGATATACCCCCGCATTAATTCTAACTAATATTTTGTAAATTCAACATTATAAAATTTAGGGACAAGCTCATTGGTATGTAGGACAGGCCTCATCCCTTTTTAGGGATTCTAATTTATTAGGACAGTGGACGTTCGAAAAATCAGGCAGCCCTAACCATGTCAATTGGGATTTACAAGAAATCCTGAATTAGTGCGGGTTTTTTTCTTTTAATTCTTGGTTTATGTTTTTAAAAAACAACATAATATGGAAATAATAACGATTATAATTATTGCAATTGCTTCGGTTGTTGCAGGTGGACTCTTAACAATAACATTTCTAAGAAAAGGAATTACAAAAAAAGGAGAATTACTTCTTAAAGAGGCAAAAAATCAAGCCGAAGTAATTAAAAAAGATAAAATTTTACAGGCAAAAGAAAAATTTCTTCAACTCAAAACTGATCATGAAAAATATATTAATGAAAAGAACATTATTATATCAAGAAATGAAAACCGAATAAAGCAGAAAGAATCTTCTTTGTCAGGCAAATACGAAGAGTATCAACGAAAACAAAAGGAACTTACAACACTTAGAAATAACCTTACGAATCAACTTGAAATAATTGACAAAAAGCAAATTGAACTCGAGAAAACCATTGCAAAACAAGTTGAGAAATTGGAAACCGTTAGTGGGATTTCAGCCGAAGAAGCTAAATCACAATTAATTGAAACACTTAAGGATGAAGCCAAATCGCAAGCAATGGTTTATATTAAAGACACAATAGAGGAATCTCGAATAACTGCTACCCGGGAAGCTAAGAAGATTGTTATTGAAACTATTCAGCGTTCGGCTGCTGAACATGCAATTGAAAATACTGTTTCGGTTTTTAATATTGATAATGATGAAATAAAAGGAAGGATTATTGGAAGAGAAGGTCGAAATATCAGAGCATTAGAATCTTTAACAGGAATTGAGATAATTATTGACGATTCGCCTGAAGCAATTATTTTATCTGGTTTTGATCCGGTTCGACGCGAAATAGCTCGTCTGTCACTTCACAAATTAGTAACAGATGGGCGTATCCATCCTGCACGAATTGAAGAAGTTGTTAATAAAACCCGAAAACAAATTGAGCAGGAAATTGTTGAAATTGGAAAACGTACAACAATAGATTTGGGAATTCATGGTATGCACCATGAATTGATTCGTTTGGTTGGAAAAATGAAATATCGTTCTTCTTATGGACAAAACCTTTTGCAACATTCAAAAGAAGTTGCAAATCTCTGCGCAACAATGGCTGCCGAACTTGGCCTTAATCCTAAAAAAGCAAAAAGAGCCGGCCTTTTACATGATATAGGGAAAGTTTCCGATATTGAACAGGACTTACCTCATGCAGTTCTCGGTAGTAAACTCGCTGAGAAATTTAAAGAAAAACCCGAAATAAGTAATGCAATCGGTGCTCACCACGACGAAATGGAGATGGCTTCATTGATATCACCTATTGTTCAAATTTGTGATGCAATTTCAGGTGCAAGGCCCGGCGCAAGACGCGAAATTGTAGAAGCGTATATTCAAAGACTTAACAAACTTGAAGAGTTAGCCCTGGAATATCCGGGAGTTGTGAAAACTTATGCAATTCAAGCTGGTAGAGAGCTTAGAGTTATTGTTGGAGCCGAAAGTGTCTCCGATAAAGAAGCTACACAAATTTCTTATGATCTGTCGAAAAAGATCCATGAAGAAATGACATATCCCGGACAAATAAAAATTACGGTGATCAGAGAAACAAGAGCAGTTAGTTATGCGAAATAAGTTTTGAGTTTCGGGTTTTCCTCCTTCGCTCCTATGGCTATCGGAGCTATGGCGGAGGCAGGTTTCAAGTTTCAAGTTACGCGGGTGACAATGCCTGAATTACAAAGGTAAATTTCTGAACTATTGCTTCGTTTTACTCAACATTAATCTATCAAATAAAAACAAAAGGAGTACGGTTCCAAATCCTATCATTGTAAAAATCAACCATATTCTTGAAGGATTATATGTTTCCCATAAAAATTGGGTTAAAGAATTAGGATCAAGTCCCATCAATTGGCATGCTTTTTCCGTATAATCATTCTTAGTAAAATTTTCAGAAACTTCGGGAATTTTAAGCCCCCTTGAAGCTACTTCCATTTTTAAGAGATGGAATTTATCGGCAATTTTCCCATAAACATCACCGGATAATATTCCGGCAATAAAATTTCCTCCCGCCATTGGAATAAAGTAGCATCCCATATAAAGAGCAACTTTATCTTTTGGTGCAATTTTACCGACATATTCCAAAATTCGCGGTGAACTCATCATCTCTCCTATTCCAAAAATCAATAATGAGATGAATAAATAAAAACCATTTTGGGTAATAAACCACAAACCAATTCCTATCGAACAAATTAAAAAGCCTTTAATTATTGAATTAATTGGTTTGTATTTCATTACTAATGTTGACACTAAAACCTGAAATAAAACAATATATAAAGCATCGATATTCGTTAACATTTCAGGTGCAATTGTGTGCTCACTTGTTCCGATGGCTGAAGCAAGTGCGGGTGAAATTGATTCAAGAAATTTATAGATCCCGCTTGTGTCAATCCATTGTTCGATAAAAACCGGAAGCGTGTAGAACAATTGGTTGTACATTGACCAAAATCCAATTATCAATATCAGAAATATAACAAATTTATAATCATGTAAAACAGAAAACATATTCTTAAAAACAGTACCGATTGATTTTAATATCGATTCGGAATTCGGCTTCCTTTTTGGTTCTTTATAAAAAATTAGAACGATGAAAATATTAATACAAATAACAATGCTTGCCATATAAAAAGGATAATTCCAGTCGATATGCCTAAATTTTGATGCGAAAATAGGCCCGACAAAAGCTCCAATATTTACGATCATGTAAAAAATCCCAAAACCAATAGTAGATGTTGTGTCGTCAGTTGATTTTGAAATTGTTGCTGAAATCACCGGTTTGAATAAGGCTGCACCGAGGGCAACATATAAAAACACTAAAAACATTGCCGAATAGCCTGTAACTTTGCTCATAAAAAAATATCCTGTCGAAAGAATTATAAATGACAAAACAAGTACTTTTTTATATCCGAATTTATCGGCAATTGCACCTGTAATTACGGGCAAAAAGTATAAAATCCCAACAACGGTTCCCATTAAATAACCTTTTTGAGATTGTGTAAAACCCAATGCTCCGGTATCTTTCGATTCGGTAAGATATAATGCAAGCACCATAAAAATTCCATACCACGCCCATCGTTCAAACAACTCCATGGTGTTTGCAACCCAAAATGTTTTTGGGAATTTCTTAAATGTTTTTGAAATCCGGCTCATTTAACAAATAGAAACTATTCTAAAGTCATTGCTAATGAAACTTCTTCCTTTAAATGACCGGTACCTGAATATGTTCCATCTTCCTTATCAAATTTTTCAACACCTCCATCTAAATAAATCGCGATATAAAAATCATAGCTTTGATTTTCAATTCTTAAGTAAACATAAATTTTATCTCCTGATTTTGCTTCAAAAGATAAATCCCATTTTTCATAAGCATCCAGTACTTTTTCCAAAGTAACAGTATCGGTCGAAAGTTGAGTATATCGAATAACAAATTCGGTTGCATCTGTGAATCTATTTTCTACCTCATACTTAACATCGTAATTTGTAATTTCTTTGCTATCTTTTTTGCATGCAGCGAAAAGAATAAGAATTAGTCCAAGTAAATAGATTGTTTTTTTCATTTTTAATAATTTTTATTTAAACTGTAAATATGGAGATATTTTTTGAAAAATTGAATCATTAATTAGGATATTTATTTCTTGAAATTCCTGAAAAGTATCATACTTTTTTAGTTTTCTTGAATTTACAATCTGTTTTGTCATCTCAAAATTTATATAAGGGTGTTTTAAGATTTTTTTGAAAGATGCTTCATTGATATTGATTTTTTTAATTAATGATGTATCAACCCGAATAAATGAATCAAATTTGTTAAACCTACTTGAATCAATTCCATAAACTTCCAAAAGTTGTTCCTTCGTATAAAAACCACCAAGCAAATTCCTGAATTTTATAATTCTACCGGCAAAAACAGACCCGATTCCTTTTAATTTTAATAAGTTAATTGAATCAGCCGCATTTAATTCTATCATAAAAATACTATCCGGTTTATTATATTTCTTTCTTTGTTTTGGGATTTTTACAAATTCGGTTTTCTTAACCTCTTTTTTCTTCCATTTTTTCTTTTGCTGTTTAATCCGAATATAAGGTTCTAAAATTTTATAATTCTCATCAGAAATCGTGTAAATTTTCTTCAAATCTTCATTTTTATAAAATTTTCCTCCTTTTTTTTCATAATTTTTAATGTTTCGTATTTGCCCTTTATTTAAACCCAAAAGTTTCCATTTTTCATCTGAAAGATCATTCGGATCGAAAACAAATAATTCCATCTTTTTGTTCATCGAATCGTTCAAAGTCAATAAACTAAGATTCTTCAAAGAATCAAGGTTTTTCTCAAAAGCTTCAATTTCATTAATAAATTTATCGAAGTTGGTTTTTTTGTTTTTTATGAAATATGGGAATAAAATATTAAAAAGTAAAAGAAGCAAAAGAAGAATTATCAGAAGTAAAATCCCTCTTCTTTCCTTTTTATTGAAATAGAAATATTCTTTAAATTTATACACAGATAATATTTATTGAACGGATAAACAAAAATAAAAAATAATTTTTAATAAAAAGCCACAGATTCACTAATAAATTTTATAAATATTGAAATATTCCAGATATAAATCAGTGAATCTGTGGCTAATTACATTTTTACAACTTTTCGTAGTGGACTCAATTTGTAAAATGTTTATATATTTGACATTTTTAATAATTAAAAACTTTTTTATGGAAAATTTTTTAGAAGGAGTTGACAACTTAATAGTAAGCTATAATGATAATATTGGTGTATATCTTTTATTAGCCTTATTGATCCCAACAGGCATTTATTTCACGATCAAGTTTAAATTTCTTCAACTTACCGGACTTGGGCATTCCTTTAAAATTATTAGTGGAAAATATGATAAAAAAAGCGATACAGGCGACATTAATCACTTTCGGGCTTTAACGACTGCTTTGTCAGCTACTATCGGAACCGGCAATATTGTAGGTGTAGCTTTGGCTATATATTATGGTGGGCCGGGTGCAATTTTTTGGATGTGGATAACAGGTTTTCTGGGAATGATACTAAAATTTGCGGAATGTACACTTTCCACCAAGTTCCGAAAAGTGCATAAAGACGGCTCGATTTCGGGAGGGCCTATGTATTATATGGAACTTGCTTTAAAAGATAAAATTGGTTTTTTTGCAAAAATACTTGCTGTTGTTTTTGCAGGTGCAACAATATTATGTTCAATGGGAACTGGAAATATGGCTCAATCGCATTCAATGGCCGATGTTATTTACACAAATTATAATATTCCGATGTGGATTTCAGGTATGGTTATTTCATTTATTGTTTTACTTGTAATAGTTGGAGGAATTAAAAGAATAGCTGAAGTAACTTCAAAATTAGTTCCAATTATGGCAGTTGCATATTTTATCAGTGCAATAAGTGTTATAATACTTTTACGTAACGAAATTCCTCATGCTTTCTATTTGATTTTCCATGATGCATTTACCGGCACAGCAGCAACAGGTGGGTTTTTTGGATCAGCATTTATTTTAACAATAACATGGGGAGTCAGACGGGGACTTTTTTCTAATGAAGCAGGGCAAGGATCGGCTGCAATTGCTCATGCAGCAGCAAAGACAAAATATCCTGCCAGAGAAGGCCTTGTAGCTTCAGTCGGGCCACTTATCGACACAATTATAATTTGCACAATTACCGCACTTGTAATTATTCTTACCGGTGCATGGTCAACCGGAATACAGGGAGTTGGAATGACTATTGAAGGTTTTACAAGAGGTCTTTCAACTATTGGATTCGGGAGTATTGGTAGACATGTAGTTGCAGGCGGATTACTTTTATTTGCTTTTTCAACAATTATTAGTTGGTCGTATTATGGAACCCGTGCTGCCGAATATCTTTTTGGTGAGAAATGGATTAAACCTTACAGATATTTTTACGGCCTTTTTGTTTTCCTCGGATCTATTTGGGGAATTGAATTGGTTTGGCATTTTGTTGATATGGTTATTACATTTATGACCGTTCCTAACCTTATAGCTTTGTTATTGTTAGCACCTGTAGTAAGCAAGGAAATAAATTATTATTTTTCAGAAATGAAGAAGCAGAAATAAGATTGAAGACGGAAGTCAGAAGTTGATCCTATTTACTATTTAATTAAAAAAAAATACATCATTAAAACAACAGTAGAACCAAAATTATTAATAGTCTTTTTTGTTTTTTTTGTACAATTTGCTTTGTCACAAAATAATTCTCTGAAGTTTATTGATAAAAACGATATTAGCACGGGAGCAGAAAGAACAGAGGTTTACTTCCCCTGGATAGAAGGAAAAAAAATAGCTGTCGTAGCAAACCATACTTCTTTGATTTCTAATACACATTTAATTGACAGTTTATTAAGAAGTGGTTTTGATATAAAAAAAGTTTTTAGCCCTGAACATGGTTTCAGGGGGAAAGCCGATGCAGGTGCAAAGATCAAAAACAAAATTGATAAAAAAACCGGACTTCCAATAATTTCACTTTATGGAAAACACAAAAAACCAACGAAAGATGATTTAAAAGATATTGATATTGTATTATTTGATATTCAGGATGTCGGAGCACGTTTTTATACATATATTTCAACGATGACCCTTGTGATGCAAGCCTGTGCTGAAAATAATATTCCATTAATTATTCTTGATAGGCCAAATCCTAATGGTTTTTATGTTGATGGGCCGGTTCTTGAAAAAGAATATTCATCATTTGTCGGGATGCATACAATTCCGATTGTGCACGGAATGACAATTGCAGAATATGCAGATATGATTAATTCGGAAGGATGGTTGGAAAATAATGCAAAATGCAAATTAAAAATTGTAAAAATTACCGGCTATGATCATTCAATGATTTACAAACTACATGTTAAACCTTCACCAAATTTACCTAACTGGGAATCTGTCTATTTGTATCCGGGTTTATGTCTTTTCGAAGGCACGGTTGTCAGCATTGGCAGGGGGACTGATTTCCCTTTTCAGGTTTATGGCCACCCTGAACTTTTGTCGAAAGAATTTTCGTTCACTCCTGAATGTAAGCCTGGTGCAAGCATTAATCCAAAACTGAAAGGAAAAAAATGTTTTGGTAGAAATTTAAAGGATTATGTAAATAATTATAAAATAAATCCTGCAAATATTAATTTATCATGGATAATTGATTCGTATAATACATTGAAAAAAGAGAATGATTTTTTCACTAATTATTTTGATAAACTCGCCGGAAATTCAAGCCTTAGAAATCAAATCATTGATGGGAAAACGGAAAAAGAGATCAGAAATTCATGGAAATCCAATTTAAAAAAATTTAAAAAAATCAGGAAGAAATATCTTTTGTATCCTGATTTTTAGAAAAACACGGAATTATAATAAACCGTTGAAACGGTTGTGTTTCCCGGAAATTAAATATACCCACGATTAAAATCGTGGGCTGCTAATCACCATGAAACAAATATAAAACATAAGTAGACCATGACTTTAGGGAAACAAAATATGAACCCGTGAACCATAACCGTTTTAACGGTTTACAAAAGCCAAAACCAAAATGTTTCACTCCAATTCTTTCAATAACTTAATAGCTTTATCAAAATAAAAACCATCGTTATCAATAATCCTTTGTAATAATGATTTGGCATCGTTTGTTTTACCAATCTTAATTAAACATAAAGCGAGATACCATTCAGCTTGTTGCGAGTATAAAGTATCACCACTTTCAATCACATATTCAAACGAATAAATTGCGCGGTTATAATTTGTGATTTCAATATATGAAATACCGAGAAGAAATTTAGCGGCAATATTAGTCTCATCATTTTCAACAACTTGCTTAAAATATCCAACAGCAACTGTAAAGTCACCATTTTTATAATTATTTAAGCCATCAATAAAAGTAGAATCTTTAACATCTTTAAACATTGATCGGTAGTCGGAAAAAGTTGGATATCGTTCATAATTTCTGTAAAATATTTCAGAATTTGACCTTGAATCATTGATCATAATATACATAATAACAGTCAGAGGGATTAGAATAATGAAAACAACTGCTGCTATTTTCCAATATTTCAATGCTGTATGAAGCAATCTTTTTGTGTCGGATATTGCGGGTTCCGGTTCAGGATATAACTTTTTATGAATATTTTTAAGTATTTCCCTGAAATTATCAATATCGTCGTTAACAATTGCATTTTCAAGCCTTTTGTTAAGATCAAATTCTTCGGCAAAAGCAGGATCACTTTTCAATTTATCTTCAAAAAGCCTTCTTTCATCTTCCGATAAATTGCCTCTTAGGTAATCCTCAATCCAGATATTTATATTAGTTTTCATTCTTTAGTTCCTGAAATTTTTTATCAGACTTTATTCTTTTGAGTAATTCGAGTTTACATTTCATTAATTTTTGCCTTAATGTACCTTCGGATGAAAAATCCATGGTAAATGCAATTTTCTTTGGTTTATCTCCTTTAATAACTAATTTTATTATTTTTTGGCATAGTTTTCCCATTTTATAATAATGCCTCTTAAACAACTTATATTCTTCTAAATACCTATTTTCCTGATCAATTTTAAAATATTCTTCTTCCGAAAAAACATCTTCATCCTGTAAACCGTTATCTACAAAATCCTGCCTTCTTAATTTTTTAAGCCATACATGTTTACAAACAGAAAGCATAAAAGTTTTAAAAGAACAACTTAAATCAAAATTATTATTATTAACTTTATTTAAAACAATGATCATGCCGTCCTGAAAAATATCTTTTGCATCGTGTTTGTTACCACTGTTTTGTTGAATAAAATGACGAACACTTGGATAAACATCCTTATAAACCATCTCCAGAAAATAAGTGTCATGTTCTGTAAAACCATTAACTATACTTTCTTTTGAATAAAGCATTTCTATTTATTGAATATGGCGATTCGATATAAAATTGCAACAAAAATACAAAAAAAATCAATATGGTAAAAATTTTAAACAAATATTATTTTCAAATTCCGAATCATTTTTTCGGACGGTTATTAATGTAAAAATTGTCAATATTCCCAGCTATATGAAGATGTTTTTCAGTTACTAAAACATGTAAACTATCATTGTTTGTCACTTCAAACCTTGCAAAGTGAAGTTGTTCTGAATAGCACTCGGCAGAATCGTGATTACAATGTTCAACTGTCACTCCACCACGTCCCAGCGTAAGATATGGGATTTCGTCCGTTGTACCCTTATCTACGTTGATCCTGATATATGCATGTAAATGTCCTTGTAATACTGCATCAACTCCATATTTCTGGAAAAGCGGCTCACAAGTGCTGATTGCCGAATGGTTATGAGCACCTTTTCCTGCATAGAATGGAATATGAGTAAACACAATTGTCCAGGGTTTGTTATTGTTCTCTAAATCTTTTTCAAGCCATTTGTATTGTTCACTATTGGTACCAAACTTAGTTGACTGGTCGTTGTTTGCCGGAAAAGTTGAAAGGGAAATAAAATGAACCGGTCCGTAATCGCATGAATAATATGCTAATTCGGGGTTATATTGATGTGGATACCATACATTGCATACGTCATCCAGGGTAATTTTTGTACTGTTGCGATACATCCGGTATGGCCAGTTGCTAAAATAGTATCGAGTATCATCATCATGGTTGCCTTCCCACTCAAAATCATGATTTCCAATACAAGCTAACACAGGCACACGCCTAAGTATAAACATAGCTTTACCCCGGTCCCCGCCATTGTTATTACAATTTCTGCCAAAAAAATAAGTATTCCAATTATTCCACCATGGTTCAAACCTGTTTCTTCCTCCGTTAAAAACAATATCACCTGTATTAAGGAGTAAGCGGTATCCCCTTTCATAACCCTGATGATCCATATCATAGGCCATCGCATTCATCACAGAAGCATAATCATCACCCCCGTCCCTTGTATCACCAAAGGCATAAAACGTTAAATCAGTCATATTATCACCGGAAGGATAAAACCATCCTTCGTAATAATGATCTTTATGAGTGGTGTGAACATTTACCTTATAGCTTATCCTTACTTTTGGATTATGGGTGTTGTGCTCCCAATTATAATACCATATATAAGAACTCTCACATTCATCGACTTCAAATTCATAAGGAGTCATATCGTGATAAGACCCTAAATTTCCATGGGTTCCCCACTTTATTTTTACAACTCCAAAATCTTTAATATAAGTAGTAGTATGAATCATTACTGCATGAATTGTCGGATCACCCTGATAGAGTATGTATGGTTCTTTTAGTACGTGATCATCACATGTATGATGAGTACCATCAAGAGGATAAGTAGAATGCTGAGTGTTGTCTTTATTGCATGAGATTATTACTCCCATGAGTACAGCTAATAAAATTAAATAGATTGTTTTCATACGTGAATAAATTTAAAATTATGACCAGCTTAAATATATAGTTTCCATTTTCCTACAAAGATAAAATTATTTCCATATTTTACAATACTTTAGTTTTTGTGAGTTCAGGTTTTCAATAATCACTACTTTCGCAATATGAAAAACAAGGAAACAAAATTCTCAATCAAAAATCGAATAAAAAGTTTTGATTATGCTTTTCAGGGATTATTGTATTTTATTAAAACACAGCATAATGCATGGATTCATCTACTGGCGGCAATAATTGTTATAATTCTTGGATTTATTTACAAATTAAATGTAACAGAATGGTGTTTTATAATATTTGCGATAGGTTTAGTGTTTTCATTTGAAATAATTAATACTGCACTTGAATATGTGTCTGATTTAGTGTCTCCTGAGAAAAATTTAAAAGTAAAAAGAATAAAAGATTTGGCTGCCGGAGGAGTTTTAATTTCGGCAATTACAGCAGCAATAATAGGACTAATTATATTTATACCAAAAATATTTTAATATGATTTTAATAGCAGACAGCGGATCAACAAAAACAGATTGGGTCCTAATAAATAAAAAGAAGATTGTTAATAGTTTTCAAGGATTAGGAATAAATCCTTATTATCAGTCTTATGAAAATATCATGGAAATTCTGGAACATGATCTAACCCCTAAGATTAATCCTGATGAAATAAGAAAAATACATTTCTATGGATCAGGATGTTCGACCGAAACAAAATGTCAAATGCTTAGCAGTGCATTCGAAAAACACATAAAAAATGCGGAAATAAATATTAACCATGATCTAATTGGGGCAGCTAAAGCATTGTTTGGAAATAGTGAAGGTATTGCCTGCATACTTGGAACAGGTTCAAATTCATGTCACTATGATGGTAAAAACATTATAGCAAGTGCTGTTTCACTCGGATTTATTCTTGGTGATGAAGGAAGCGGCTCATACCTCGGTAAATCATTTATCATAAACTACTTGAAAGAAAATATTCCTGTTGAAATAAAAGAATTGTTTGAAAAAGAATATAATTATAATCTTGAAAATATCCTGGATGCCGTTTATAATCAACCAAAGCCCGGCAAGTTTTTAGCTTCGTTTACAAAATTTATCTCCGAAAATTCATCAAATGAATTTATGAAAAGCTTGATTTATTCTTCATTCCGGGGGTTTTTCTCTGAGCAAATTCGCAAATATTTCAAATATAAAGAAGCACCAATTAGCTGTGTCGGTTCAATAGCATATTATTTTCAAGACTTTTTGAAGGAAGTTGCACATGAAAACGGTGTAGAAATTCAAAAAATAATTAAAACTCCAATCGAAGGACTCGTTGAGTATCATAGAAATGAAGAAGAAAAATTTTAAAGGTTATACTCACTGGGTGGCTTTAAGCCACCCCGTGAGTAAGGATTTATGTCTTCTATTTTTTCCTCTTAAACTTATCAATTCCTTTATCAAGAAATTCGACAAATTCTTCAATATCAAGATCGTAAGCTCTTGGTTCTACGAGCATTTTTCCATCTTTATCCAGTAAAACATAATATGGCTGAGCATTAACATTATAACGTGATATCTGGAAATCGGCATATTTTTTCCCAAGTGTTTTTTTAACTTTATTATCATAAGTTGAAGTTATCCATTCCGATTCTGGTAACTCCTTTTTATCATCTACATATAAAGCAACAACTATATAATCTTCACGTAAACGTTTCAATACCTTCGGATCAGACCAAACATTTGCTTCCATTTCACGACAGTTAACGCAAGCATGGCCGGTAAAATCAATAAACAAAGGTTTATTTTGTTCTTTTGCACAAGCCATAGCTTGCTCATAATCAAAGTAACCTTCCAATCCATGTGGGAGTTCTAAGAAGTCAGTGTACTTAGGATCTTCGCATATTGAATTTACAGAAATAGTACCTCCTCCTCTGGAATTCTCCCGAATAATATCATTTAAATCAAAATCATGTGATTGTTGTGGTGGCATATATCCTGAAAGAAATTTTAGAGGAGCACCGAACATGCCGGGTATCATATAAATCACAAAGGTAAATGTAATAATTGCTAGACCTAACCTCGGTACACTAATTCTTTTAACATCGGAATCGTGAGCAAACTTTAGTTTCCCGAGCAAATAAAATCCCATTAAAGTAAAGATAACTATCCAAAATGCAAGGTAAACTTCACGATCGAGAATTCCCCAATGATAAGTTTGGTCAGCCATGCTGAGGAATTTTAAACCCAAAGCAAGTTCAATAAATCCTAAAATAACCTTAACGGAATTCAACCATCCACCGGATTTTGGTAAACCACTCAACCATGAAGGAAATGCAGCAAACAATGCAAAAGGAATTGCAAATGCCAGCGAAAATCCAAACATTCCGATTATTGGTTTTAAAACCTGCCCCCCGGCCGATTCTACCAAAATAGCCCCAACTATCGGGCCGGTACATGAAAAAGAAACCAAAACAAGAGTAAATGCCATAAAAAACGCACCTGATAAACCTCCTCTTTCTGCTTGTTTATCCGTTTTATTAATCATCCAGCTTGGAAGTGTAAGTTCAAACATTCCAAGAAATGATGCTGCAAAAAATATAAAAATAAGGAAAAAGAAAACGTTGGGAATCCAATGAGTGCTAAGCCAGTTTGCAAAATTTGGCCCTAAAGTAAGAGCTACAACAGTTCCAAGGATAGTATAAATTACAATGATTGATAAACCATAAACAATTGCCTGCAGCATAGCTTTGCTTTTGCTTTTATTGTCGTGCATAAAAAACGTTACTGTCATTGGTATCATTGGGAAAACACAGGGTGTAAGTATTGCAAGTAAACCCGCACCGAATGAAATAAAGAAAAACAGCCATAATGAAGCATCGGAATCAATTGGAGAATTCGATTGTGGAATAGATTCTTCTACTTTGGTAATTTTATCCTGAGTTTCTTTTTGAATAATATTTCCATCCTCGTCAAAACTAAATTCAAAATCGAAATCAGCAGGGGGAATGCACCTTTTGTCATCACAACACATAAAATTAATAGCACCGTGTACTTTTACAATGGTATCATCAAGGAATTTTATTTTTTGTGTAAAAACTGCTTCATCTGAAAAATACTTCAATTTCATTTCAAAGTTCGGATCGTATTCTTCAATAGATTCACTTTCTTTTACTTTCCCAAGCAATTCATAACCTTTAATATCATCAAAATAAAAAGTTGTTGCGGGAGGACTCATTTCAATATCCTGAGAATATAAATGCCAGTGCTTATCAATTTTGGCCTTAAAAATTAATTCTACTTCGTTTTCATTAATTTTATTTGTTTCAGCATTCCATTTTACCGGTTCCAGTATTTGTGAAAAGCTCACAAGATTCACTAAAACAAGGATAAATAATAATGTAATTTTTCTGAATTTATTTTTAGTAATCATGTTGTAGTTTTTATTAAGTTTTACTTTACAAACATTATAACAAAAAGCGTTTTTTTTATTATTTTATTTTCCACAATTTGCTATTTTTTTTAGCCGACAAAGATAAAAACATAAATGATTCGATGTAAAAAAAACACAGAAAGTAATCATTTGTTTTTAAATATTTTATGGAGGATAGAAGACGTAAGACTGATGACAGAAGAAGGAAAGATGGAAAATGAAAGATAGAAAACTGGAGCTCATCCTTAAGGATTCTTATATAAATATTTTCCCAAAAACATCTTTTTCTTCAATTGTGAGACATTTTTGATGTTCATCAACAAGTTTTGTTTTTTCCTTGTTGCTAAGATTTTCAATATAATTTGTTCTTTCTCGAAAAGGCATTTGATGAAGGAAAAGAAATGGACATTCAGGATGAAAATCTGTTAAAGGGCAACTGAAAGCAAGTTCTTTAACTATCAAATCATTGAATTGGTTGATTTGTAATTTGTCGGTAATTGCAGGAATAGAGCATTCTAATAGTTGATATAAGTTTTTCATATATTTATGTTTTTACTATACGCTAATAAATATTTGTTTGAATGAACGCTGAGACGCTGAGATGCAGAGATTGTATTTTTCAGTTTTTTGAGAATATAACATTATTTTTCTCTGCGCCTTTGCGACTCTGCGTTTAGAATATTTGTCATGGATGTTTCATTTTTCTTTCATTTTTCATTAATTATAAATGAGACAGGTAAATGGTCGCTGAAACCATTCAAATTAAAACTACTTTTTTTAGATGGCCTTCCGAAACGTACCGGAATGTTATACCTGCCTTTAATCATTCCATTAAAGACTTCGATACGCACGGAGGACTCATCACAAGAAAACTTACCACTTGACAAAAGTAGTCCCTTTGTGACCAAAAACTGGTCAATAATTTGTAAATTGGAGTTAAAAACATAAGTTGCTTTTTTTTCTCCATAAAGCTTCCACATTAAATTATATAAATACGGATTTTTTCCGTAAACAACTTTTTTTCTATTATTTGAGCTTAAAGCATATTCTCTTAACGATTGACTGAACGGCTCATCGTTGAAATCACCCATGACTATTACAGGTGTTTTCTTGCCATGAATTTCCATAATTTTCTTAAGCCAATAACTTAAAGTTTCGCCGGCCATCATTCTATAAGGTTCAGACTTATATTGACTCCCTGAACGAGATGGCCAATGATTCCCGATCAATATCAGTCTGTTTTTATTTCTCGTAATAAAACCGGCTTGAAAAATATCACGTGTCGCCGAACGCTTCAAAACTTCATAATGAAACATTTTCCCGTCAAAAGTATATTTGTGTTTATCATAAATAAAAGCGATATCAATTCCACGTCTATCTTTAGTATCGAAATGAACGACTCCATAGTTACGGTTTGGAATATTAAGTTTATCAATTAATTTTTGGATAACAATCTCGCTTTCCACTTCGCAAATGCCGAAAATATCCGGCCCATTATTTGAGTTTATTTGTTTTATTACAGATGAAATATTTTCTAACTTTTTTTCAAGTATCTCGTTTGTCCATCCTTTTAGTTCACTTGATAATTTCTTAGCAAGCCATTTGGGCCTGCTTTTTGAATCATAAGTATCGAATAAATTTTCAAGGTTCCACCAGGTAATGTAATGTGTTTTCATTTAATTTTGTTTTAAAATCATGCTTTTTTCCTCAATTTTTTGATAGCCAAAAAGGCCTCTGTTTTTCTATTAATACCAGAAAATGGATTTTGTTATCACTTTTTTTGTAATTTAAAATGAATCTAAATAAAAAACGGTGATAAAGGCCGGTATTACTGAATATTAGGAAAAGAAAAAAAATGAATTTATTTTTCACCCTAAAAAAAAATTAGTTTGGAAAAATGACTTTTTATATGAATTATAAACCCAAAAACCAAAACTGTTTTTTGTTGAGTTTGAAAAAAGTCTAAATTTGCGTCAATATTTTTTACGTCAATAGAAGAGAAAACATAATATGGAGTTTGTTAATCCGATTTTTTTATTTGGCCTTGCCGCAATCTCAATCCCGATAATAATTCATTTATTTAATTTCCGAAGATATAAAAAAGTCTATTTCACTAATGTGGAGTTTATTAAGGAGATTAAACAAGAGACCAAAAAGAAATCGAAAATTAAACATTTGCTAATTCTTTTATTCAGGATTTTGGCAATTGTATGTTTAGTTTTTGCATTTTCGAGGCCATTTATTCCTGTAAATCAAAGTTTAATTAATCAGGGAGCAGCAAATGCCGTAAGTATTTTTATTGATAATTCATATAGTCTTGAAGCTGTGTCGGAAAGCGGAAACTTGCTGGACGAAGGAAAATCAAAAGCCAAAGAAATTACTTCGATTTATAAACCGTCTGATGTTTTTCAACTTCTAACAAACGATTTTGAACCTATACATCAGCATTTTGTAAGTCGGGATGAATTTCTTGAGATATTGGAAAAAGTATCGCTTTCACCCGCCGTAAAAAACATTTCGGAGGCAAACAAAAGACAGATTGAATTATTTGAATCTAAACCTGAACACGATAAATCGGCATACATTATTTCTGATTTTCAAAAAAGTATAAGCGATATTGATTTACTTGAAAACGACACAAGTATTAACACTTTATTAATTCCTGTTTTTACTGAAATGACTAATAATCTTTTTATTGATTCTTGTTGGTTTGAGTCGCCTGTTCAACAAATCAATTCACAAGTGAAATTGTTCGTCAGGATAAAAAATTCATCGGATGTCAGTTATGAAAAAATCCCCGTTAAACTTATCATTAACAACAAACAAAAAGCATTAGCAAGTTTCGATATTGAACCGGAGTCTGTTAGCGAAATCCCTTTGATATTTACAAATTACGAAACAGGAATACAAAATGCCGTACTTGAAATTACCGATTATCCGATTACTTATGATGATAAATTTTATTTTTCATATTCGGTAAGTTCGCAAATTAGGATTTTATGTATAAATAGTTCAAATGAAAACATTTATCTGAATTCTATTTATGGCAATGATTCAACTTTTGTTTTTCAAAATATACTTGAAAAAAGCATAGATTATTCTTCTTTAAATAATTTTAATTTAATAATTCTTAACGAACTTGATGATATTTCTTCGGGTTTGAGTATGGAAATAAAAAGATTTGTCGAAAACGGAGGAAGTTTAATTATTATTCCGTCTGCCGATCCGGATTTAACAAATTATAAAAATTTTCTCACATCATTAAACACCAAAACATTTATTAGAAAAGATACAAATTCAATAAATGTCAGCGATATTAATTTGGATCATGCGGTTTATTCTGATGTTTTTGAAAATGATGATGATAGCAAGGAAAAACTCCCTGCTAATATTGACCTGCCTGTTGTTCACACTCACTTTGAAACAAAAAGATCGTCGCAAACAAATGAAGAAACTCTGCTGCTTTTACAAAATGGGGATAATTTTCTAAGTGTTCAATCAAATGGAAAAGGCAAAGTTTATGTTCTATCGAGTCCGCTTTCTTCTGGATTTTCAAATTTTCCGGTTCATCCCGTCTTTGTCCCGACCATGTATAACATAGCTTTACTTAGCAAACCTTCCGGAAAATTATATTATACAATTGGTAAAAACGAAGTAATTGAGATAAATCCGAAAAATTCCCAAAACGAAAAACTGGTTTATAAAATCAAAGAAAACGATTCTGATTTTGAAATTATTCCTGAATATAAAACTCAAAATTTTCAAGTAAGATTACTAACTCACGATCAAATAAAAAATGCCGCAAATTATACATTGAAAAAGGGTAATGAAAATATTATGGGAATTTCATATAATTTCAATCGAAAGGAATCCGAGTTGGATTATTATTCGGAGAACGAAATACAAGAAATTCTGGATGAATTAGATTTTGATAGAATTTCTTTGATAATTGACGACAATAAAGCATTATCACAAACTTTGGAAGAGATGGCAAATGGAATCCAACTATGGAAGTTATTTATTATTTTAGCCCTTGTTTTTTTACTTTGTGAAGTGTTAATAATTCGTGTATGGAAATAAGATTTTTGTAATGGTTCATAGAACACTGAAATTGGAAATTAGAAATTAGAAAAAAATGAAAAGAGTTTACGAATTAGCGATTTACAAATTTTCTTTGTTTTTTATTATAATACTAATTATTTCATCTTGTGGAAATAATGATTTTGGGTTGCTACCTACATTTTCAAAAAAAAAAGCTTTACAGGCTGTTGTTGAAATACCTGCCGGAACAAATCATAAATTGGAATATAATTATGATTTAAAAAAAATTGTAATTGATTCAATCGACGGAAAAGAACGAATTATTGATTTTCTGCCTTATCCCGGTAATTACGGCTTTATTCCATCAACAAAAATGGATAAAAAACGAGGTGGTGACGGAGATGCTTTAGATGTGCTCATTATTTCGGAATCGCAGGCAAGCGGCAGTGTTATGGAAATAGTTCCAATTGGAGTTTTATTGTTGAAGGATAGTGGTGAGATTGACACCAAGATAATTGCAATTCCTTTTGAGGAAGAACACAGAATAATTAAAGTAAAGGATTTTAAAGGGTTTTCCTCAAAATACTCTGAAGCAAAGCAAATTATCGAAGATTGGTTTTTAAACTATAAAGGAAAAGGAAGAGTAGATCTTTATGGATGGAAAGATGAGAAAGCTGCACTTTTGGAAATAAAAAAATGGCAGCTAAATAAAAAATAGAATAATAATTACAAAACATCAGTATAGGAATAGAAGTCAAACATGGAAGATAAGAACACACAAGCTGAACCTGTTGAACAGAAAAACATTGAAGATCAACAAAATGACTCCCATAAAACCTTACATTTGTCAGGAATGTATGAAACGTGGTTTCTTGATTATGCTTCTTACGTGATTCTTGAAAGGGCGGTTCCCGGCATTAACGATGGACTTAAACCTGTTCATCGACGCATACTTCATGCAATGAAAGACCTTGATGACGGCAGATACAATAAAGTTGCCAACATCATCGGGCATACAATGAAATATCACCCCCACGGTGATGCTTCAATTGGTGATGCTTTGGTTAATATAGGGCAAAAAGAATTATTGATCGATGCACAAGGGAATTGGGGAAATATTTTGACGGGTGACAGAGCTGCAGCACCGCGGTATATTGAAGCCCGTTTATCGAAATTTGCCCTCGAAGTTCTTTTCAATCCAAAGACAACAACATGGAAATCATCTTACGACGGACGTAACAAAGAACCTGTTGCACTTCCGGTTAAGTTTCCATTATTATTGGTACAAGGTGTTGAGGGGATTGCTGTTGGTTTAGCTTCAAAGATTTTGCCTCACAACTTCAACGAACTTATTGATGCGTCAATAAAAATTCTAAAGAATCAGGAATTTGAAATTTTCCCTGATTTTCAAACAGGTGGACAGATTGATGTCTTGAAGTATAACGACGGTTTAAGAGGGGGGAAGGTTAGGGTAAGGGCTAAAATCCATCAGATAGATAAAAAGACTCTTGTAATCAATGAAATACCTTTCGGGACGACAACATCTTCCTTGATCGAATCAATTATAAGCGCCAACGAAAAAGGTAAAATTAAAATAAAAAAAATTGATGATAATACGGCTGAAAATGTTGAAATTCTGATATATCTCGCGGCGGGAGTTTCACCTGATACTACCATCGACGCACTTTATGCTTTTACAAATTGCGAAGTTTCAATTTCTCCCAATTCCTGTATTATTCAAAATGACAAACCAGAATTTCTTGGGATTAAAGAAATGCTGGAAATTTCGACAAATAACACAGTTGGCTTATTAAAAAAAGAACTTGAAATTCGCAAAAAAGAACTTGAGGAGCAATGGCATTTTGCCTCACTCGAAAAAATATTTATCGAAAAACGAATTTATCGCCAAATTGAGGAATGTGAAACATGGGAGTCAGTGATCGAAACTATTGATAAGGCTTTAGTACCCTATCATAAACTTTTTTTGAGAGAAATTACAACTGATGATATTATTCGACTTACGGAAATAAAGATCAAACGAATTTCAAAATTTAATTCTTTCAAAGCTGATGATATTATAAAAGGCATTGAATCTGAGATTGATGAAGTGAAAAACCACTTGGCAAATCTTATAGATTTTGTAATTAATTATTTCAAACAAATTAAAAAGAAATACGGCAAAGGACGTGATCGAAAAACAGAGATCAGAAGTTTTGATACAATTCAGGCTTCGATGGTTGCTGCAGCAACACAAAAACTTTACGTTAATCGTGAAGAAGGTTTTGCCGGAACATCACTCAAAAAAGACGAATTTGTGTGCGACTGTTCCGATATTGATGATGTTATTGTGTTTCGGGATGATGGAACACTAATAGTTACAAAAGTTACTACTAAAACTTTTGTCGGAAAGAAGATAATTCATATTGATGTTTTCAAGAAAAATGATGATCGTACAATTTATAATATGATCTATCGGGATGGAAAAAAAGGAAAGGTTTATGTGAAACGTTTTCCTGTGAAAGGAGTAACTCGCGATAGAGAATATATTTTATCCAAAGGTACAGAAGGTTCTAAGCTTTTGTATTTTACGGCAAATCCAAATGGAGAAGCTGAAATTGTTAAAGTTACACTGCGTCCCAGGCCCAAATTGCGAAAATTATCTTTTGAATATGATTTTAGCGAAATTGCAATTAAAGGACGAAGTGCCGGAGGGAAAATTTTATCTCGTTTTCCGGTTCGTAATATCGTTCAGAGAGAGGAAGGTGTTTCAACTTTGGGAGCACGCGATATTTGGTACGACGACACAGTAAATAGGCTTAATACCGAAGAAAGAGGAAAGTATATTGGTGCATTTATTGGTGATGAAAAAATTCTTACGGTTTATCAATCCGGTGAGTTCAAGGTTGTTAACTATGATATTTCAAATCACTTTGATGAGAATTTGATACTTATTGAGAAATTAAACCCCAAAAGAATTATTAGTGCAATTTATTATGATGGAAAACAAAAACAAAAATATGTCAAGCGTTTCCATCCTGAAATTACAAGCAAAAAAAACTTATTTATTCCCGAAGGCAGGGATTCAAAACTATTGAATATCAGTATTGATCATTTCCCTGTAATTAAAGTAATCTTTGATGAAAGTAGCAATAAAAAAGTACTTGAAGAAATAATTAATATCGAAGAATTTATTGGAATAAAGAGTTATAAAGCTAAGGGAAAACGCATTTCTACTTTTGATATCAAATCCATTAAGATACTTGATCCGCTTCCGTACGAAGAAAAAGATGATGAAATTCCCAAAGAACCGGAACAGGAAAATTATGTTGAACAGGAAATCCAAAAAACCGAAGATAATATTCCACCTGAGAATAACGAGATCGAATCCGATAAAAGTAGCGATATTAAATCAGAAGAATCGGATAGGCAAATGGAACTTGAATTTTAATCCGGAAATCAATAAAATTGTTTCACTTAAGAGAGAGAATCATTTTCAGTAGAACGCACTACTATTACTCCAAAATTTGATCCCAATATAATTATTCTGCTTTTTGTAGGCCTTTTGTAGTACCCCATTTCTTCTCTCCCCTTTGCAAATATCATACCTTTGTAAAGGAAAATTAAAAATACTTTAGTCAAATTAAATTTAGTTAAACATGAAAAAATCTTTATTATTGATCGTCTTTGTACTAAGTGGTATAATAAGTTTCTCGCAAGTTTTGGGTGAAGGAGACCTTGTTCCTAACATTTTTTGGAAAGATTCCGATGGAGGTGAACCTCAAATGAAACATTTGTATGATATAACATCCCAAAACAAATATGTGTGGATTGATTTTTCTTCCACTCAATGTGGGTATTGTGATTTGGAGGCACCGGTTTTAGAGCAAACCTGGCAAAAGTATGGACAAGATCAGGGCGATCTATATGTTGTAACCTCAATGTTTTATATGAATGAATCCGGATATAATGCACCTGGATTTACATGGGAGTATTTAAATGGTGAGGGATGGAGAACAAAATTTGACCCTCCATTAAGTTTTTACTTGTGCAGCAAAGATACAGGTTTATACAGCTACATGGCCAATGTGCCTGAAAATCCTGTTAATTTTGATGTTACAGGTTATCCCAGGAATATACTTATTGGCCCGGATAATATTGTATTAGAAGTTGTACCTGGATTTAATATGACTTCTCACGAGGAAATTGAAGCAACTATCAATGATGGATTGGGTATTCTTCCACCAACTAATTTAACGGCAATTTTAGAAGAAAATAATCAATCAATCGCTTTATCATGGGATGTGTCATTAAATAGTGAAAGATACAATGCGTTTTCTTACACAATATATAGAAATGGGGAATTCTTCACAGAAATATCTGATATTAATACAACTGGTTTTATAGATGAAGACATCGAAGAAGGATTTATATATTATTATCGGATATCAACAACATACCAACGTACAGAGATTTCAGATTTATATATTGAGTCATTGAAAACAGATAAGACCGAGGATATTATTGTCGGTGGTTTAGGGCCTGGTGAATGGTTGTCATGGGGATCCGGTCCATTTAACAGTCAGGTAGGAGTTTCGAGGGTGTTTGCGTATGCAGTAGATTTTGATTTGTTAGATAAAGAATATATACTTAAAGCTATAGAGGTTGCGAATGTCAATGATGGAACTGTAGATTGGAGGATCGTTAAGCTTGGTGATAGCTTAATAAAAGGCGATGCAGGTGATCCTGTTCATTGCGGTAATGAGTTAATAGGTACTTTGGAAGGTACAATAAATACTGTTGCCGGCTGTGAACATATACAACAAATTGTATCTGACACAACTACTATTAGCGGTAAAATCGCTGTTGTATGCTTTGCCTCACAGGGGAATAAATCACTTGCTTCCAGCGAAGAAGAATTTCATGCTGATTATTATAGCGAAGAACTTCAGACAGATTGGGACTGGATACATCTGGCCAGAGATTTAAGTTATCCAAAAGTATGGTATTTGAAAATTTTCGTTCAGGAAAAGGGAGGAGTAGCTATTAGAGAATTTCACCAATTACCAAATTTTACCGAATAAATAAAAAATACTAAACAAGGAATACAGTTAAAAATTCTAATAATAGTATGATAAAGAAATTACTGATTGTTTAAGTTCAGTTAATAATGATTGGTTTATGTTAGGCTAAATGAGATGAAATATTCCTTTTAGCCTTTCACTTTTTATAATGGTTTTTTAGATATTCAATTATATTTTTTTAAAATAGTCAACTAAGTCAATTTCCGGTCCAATATTAAGCTTCTTTCTAAGACGATACCTGCTCATTTTAACTGCTTTTACCGATACATTATTAAGAGAAGCAATTTCTTTAGTAGATAAATTTATACGCAGCAAAGTACACAACTGAATCTCATTTTTTGTAAGCTTTGGTTCCATATTCTTTATTGTATTAAAGAATTTATGACCAATATTCCCGATTTTAGATTGTATTAACTCAAATTCCTCACGAGATTGTTTGGTGTTATTAATTTTAAAAATCAAGTCCCTGATCAGAATTTCATTGTTTTCAGGATTGTGAAGAATTGTTTTAAGATCTGAATTAATTTCTACAAGCAGATCGTTTCGATGCGAAATATGTAAGCTAAAATCAACAAGCTCATTGTTAAGAACTGTTTGTTCGAGTTCAAGATTACGCTTTACCAAACTAAGATTTTTAAGCTTACCTTTCTGTTTATTGTAAATATTAATACTTATCAATATTATAATCACAATAAGTGTTGTAAAAAAAAGAAATTTTAATTTATTGGCAAGGGTTCGTTTTTCCTCTTCAATTAATCTTAATTGTTCTTCTTTAAATATTTCGTCTTCAATTTTTATTTTAAGAAACTCAAGTGTGTTGGTAGTTTTTTCAACGGCCAGACTATCACTAAGTTTGTTGTATTCTTTTAAGTAGAAAAATGCAATATCTTTTTTATTCACCTGATAATAGATATCACTAAGCCCTTTTAAAGCAAATTGTTGATCGTATTTTATGTCATTATTATTTGCAATATCATTAGCCAATTGATAATTCTTTAATCCCGATTCCCAATTTTTATTTGATTGATCAATTTTACCAAGATTATTGTATGCTAATACGATGCAATATGGATCATTTGATATCAAGGCATTCTGCAATCCACTTTCAAACCATTTTTGAGCTAAATCATAATTGCCTCTTTTAAATAAAATATCGCCAAGGTTGCTATGATTAACACTTAATTTTCGATAATTACTATTAGTTTTATTAATGTTAGTTGCATCGATGAAATACTTAGCCGCAGAATCCAAATTATTTGAATGCAACAAACAATCACCAATATTGTTTAATGATGTAGCAATAAGATTGCTATCACTACATGATTGTGCATACCTTAATGAAGTTCTATAAAAGTCTTCTGCTTTATCCAGGATTTTCCACTGCGAATACTTATTTCCAATACTATTATATGATATAGACATGTTATAATATTGCCCATGTTTTTCGCCATATTCAATAACTTTCAAATGGGATTCGTACGCTTTTGAATAATTGTGAAACTGAAGATAAATAGATTCTAATAATAAATATACTCTTGACAATAAACTATCTTCAAGATGGTAAGCAATTGCTGTATCGATTAACTTTCGACTTTCCATTGTCAAATTTCCAGTTTCTCTATCTATATTGTACATAGCTATATATGTTTTAGCTAAAAGGTTCGAGTCTTTCATGGATATCGCAATAGCTGCTATGCTATCAATCAATCTTTGAGATTGATATCTCATATTTCGTTTTGCTAAAATAACAGCAGAATCCAACACCTTAACCAGATCCCTATGCATAATTTTGTCAATTTCACTATTTGACAATGAGGAGATATTTGTTTTTGAAATCTCCGAAGGGCTTAATGAGCTATTGCTATCACAGGATTTTAAAAGTAAGACAGCTGGTATTAGAATTATAATTAAAAGTATTTGCTTTAGTTTCAAAGCCATAATTCTTTGGTGTTTATAATAATAAATTCTCATTTTTATTAGCTTTATTATAGAACTCCTACTTCTTTCGCTATAAAAAACTATAATCCAAAAATACAAAAATATATTCCTAATATAATGCAAACTCGAAATTTCTAACTCCGGTTATCCTCAAATTTCGTTATTAAAAACTCAAAATCAATTGTTGCTCATTCATAGCATCGAAAACTATTTGATATTTCGATCCTTTATCCAATAATTTATAATCGCCTGATTTTAGCGTGACTTGATTAGGTTTTTTCGTTAAATTAATTGTCAAATTCTCGACCTCCGCTTCTTCCGGTCCCGAAACATTAATTATCAATCTATTATTATCTTCTTCAATATTAAAGGTAAAGGAGGAGATATTGTTCCAATAATCTGCCACCTCATCAAGGTTTGTAATCCAGGTATTATCGTCTTTTACTTTTGTTATCAATTTTTGGAGGGGAATTATAGTTGTGTCGTTATGCCCAACATACATCGGATGTCCCATAAAGACCATTAATCCATGATATGGTTTAACGGCATACTCCCAATAGTTTAATAAATATTTCTCAAACAATAGTGCATCTTTCAATTGTTGTTCTGAATGGTAAGTTCTATGCTTTACTATACCTTCATAAAAATAATAATCATCATGATAAATAGGAGAAATTTCGAGTATATCGGTCATTTTATAGTACTTATCATTTGAAATTGGAATATTGTAAGGGAACACGCTTCCATTAAAAAAGTTAATATTATCGGCACCAATGCTCGATTCATATTTATAATTGAATTCATTTAAAGCCATCAGTCCCCAAAAATGTGGACGGGTATATGGAAAACGAAAGCCGGTAAACTCTGAATTCCATGCGTTTTTATTATTTATTATATCGTTTTTTACAAAGGGAAAAGTAGTATTTTGATAATTAATATTTCCGAATCCGTTTGACTGAAGATTACATTCTGTAGAAATCAAATATTGTTTTATCTCATCATCAGTTTTTCCCTGCACAAAAAAAACAGGTTCTATTCCATTTTCTTCTAAGAGCTTACAAACTCTCTCGTATTCGGACACATTTCCTGAAGCATTCAGGCTCACACAAAAAGCATAGTCGAAAGCATTCGGCCAAATATTCAGGCTGATTTTGCAATTATGCTTTTTATTAAATTCATCCAAAACATAATTATAGAAACTCTGAATTTGCCCGGCACTCCACAAACCCCCATCATTAGCAGGATGAAGCAAATAAGATGATGGTAAAAGAAACGATATCCCGTTTTTGCAATTGTTTTGAATAAGTGCAGGATATTTTTCGCCATTATTTTTCCACCATGCAAGCTCTGTCAAATTTTTCGAATAAACCGAATCAATAACCAAAGTCCAAAGATCAATTTTTGACCGTTCTTTAAAAACACCTTTTAAATTCTCACCAATCTCGCCCTCAATTCCAAAGTCTTTCATATTTCGCTCTTCAAGCGACACACCGAAACAATCGGCAAGCCCCCAGTTTTCGGGACTTAGTTTTTGATAAAGTGTAATTCTATCTGTGCCATCAATTTTATTTCTTCCAACATGATCGCCGGCAATCAAAACACCTCCGTCTTCAACAAAAGTTTTAATATTATCAATTTCATAATCCGACATAAAAGCGAGTGAGTATTGCCTGTCAGCATCATGGTAAGCAATTGCAGATGAAAGAATTAAAATATTGTAGTTTTTCAAACTTTCCACATCATTCAAAATGTCGCGGGTTTCAAGTTTAACGACGGCTCCTCTTCGGTTGAATGATTGAATTGCAACTATAATACCTTCGGCCAATTTTCCATTTCCCTCAACAGAACCACTCGTGATTATCAATACCTTTGGTAATTGATATGAAGTCTTTTCAAAATCAATCGAGTTTTTTTCTTTGTCAGAACATTGAAAAAATAATCCTGATAAAAGTATTAATAGTAATAAGGAAATTTTTTTCATGTGTTTAAAATTTGTTTCCCGCAGATTACGCAGATAATCGCAGAAAAAAAATCAGCAAAAATTAGCGGTATTTGCGGGAGATATGTTTATTTTTTTATTTTGCTATATTTTCAGTTAATTACATTTTTTCAAATCCAGATGAGGAAATTAGTTCCCAAAGTTTTTGGTAAGAAATTCAGGAGAATGCCAAATTTCCCACGGTTAAAAGACATCCGTACGAAGTGAAACAAGTCCGTATGGATGGATTTCTAATTTTCAATTTCATTCATTCAATAATTTCAATAGTTACTTCTTTGTTTGGTAATGCATTAAAATAAATTTTTCCTTTGCGGTTATCATAAACACCGTCCGTAGAACTACCCAAAATTTTTACTTTTTTCGCCGGTGTTGAAAATTCAATTGTTAAAGGCTGATTGTAAATATTTCCGTCAAGCTTACTAATAATTGTTAAGAAAATAAGATTGGAATATCTTGATGTCCTGATTTCAGAGTTTTCTTTTTCCCTGATATATTTTCCGATTGTTGAAACAGGAGCAATCCAATATCCCGAATTTCTAATCAGCCTGATTTGCTTTTTGAATGTTTCTGGAGTGATTGAATAAGAATTATTGTACTTACCACTTTCTGATAATTTATGCTCATTTGAATTCTTCGGAAAAAAATGATGGTAAGAAAATATAGTCCATTTATGTTTTCCCTGTTTAATTATACTATCGAGCTGATGTGGATCGGGGAAATTATTAGTAATTAAAATTGATTCAAGCGAATAGTAATCAATATTATCAACTTGATTAATGGAATTTATTGATGAACCTCCCCGGCCAAATAGTAAGCCTGCTTTTTTTACTGATCTGAAATAATGATCATCAATTTTAAAGTGAGGGAAATGGATTGTATTTACCTTAGTCTTAAGTTTTTGTTCAAGCAATATTTTTGCTTCTTTTAAATATTCTGACGAATAATCAATCCCTGAATTATTATCAGAATTTTCGTGAAACAAACCATGCAATGAAATTTCATGGCTGGTTGCGAGCATTTCATTCACCTCATTAATTCCTAATCTTTTAATCTTAAAGCTTCCTTCGTGGGCAAATAAAGCGGGATTATCCTGAAGCCAACTGTTCATTATTCCGAAACTTGCCTTTAAATAATATTTATTTAATTCGGGCAAAGCAAATTGGAATTGTGTGAAACCTGCATCATCGAAACTTAAAGAAACTGCTCCCTTTCTATTCTCAAAAAAGTTGCAGATCGAAAATTTTTCTTGTGATGAAATTTTCGAGTTATCAATTGTTTCGGGAGGATTAAGATTTTGAAAATAATCTTTTAATGAAAAATACACTACTTTTAACCTTGATTGAAACTCCGGCTTTTCCCATGTTTCCCATGAATAAAAATAAGGTCTAGTAAGCGAAAGTTTATTAATAACATTGTCATCCTTATCGCACACGAAGAGATAAATATTAAAGCCATCAGTTTGAAAATATTCAATATCTGGTGTACCTTCTTTATCATCTAAAACATATCTGCCCGAAGGATCACTGACGTTCAATAAATGCCAGGTAAGCCTGAGTTCAAGAATTTCAGATGAATCGCCCCAAAACCAATCTGCATTAGAAGTCTTTGAATTACTGCTGTTACCATGATGGAGCTTACTTCTGTTATGAAAAACGGAATCTATATTTTCACCAAATAATGTTTCTCTCCCCCTGTTCGACAGCAAAACCTGATCAATAAACCGGGCATTATTATTTTCTTTTGAAGCATAAACCGGAATATAATCATTATAAATATCAGTGAAAACGGAATATTGATCATCGACAAGAATTTTCGCATCATCTTTTGAGCGAAATTCCAGAAGGAATTCAAGTCCGTTGTCAATTTCTTCATCTAAAAACGGAAGGCGATGATCACCTTTTTCTTCATCGTAGGTATCAATAGCTATATAAATATTATTTTTATCGAAATCAAGATCAGGAATATGAGTTGTGAGATAAAAATATCCCGCATCAGCATCAGCTTGAATCTTTTTCTTTTTAATTTTAATATTTTCCCAATCATTGATTTTTCCGTCAATTGTTTTGGTTCGTGATTCATAAGCATAAACACCGAAATTTTGCTCGGGATTTTCCATATTATGCCAGAGTTTTCTGTTGTAATAAGGCTGCTCGAAATCCATCACCAACCAATTATGCTTAAACCATTCGTCTATCCATTCAAAATAAATTGCACCTCCGCATTTTGTGTCATAAATATCTTTCGTTAACTGAATTGACAATAAAGCCTGCGCCTCTTCGCTATGTCCTCCCTGATTGAAACCAAGAGGAGTATAATGGCTGTTACCCCGGCTCGAAGGCAATCCGTATTCGGCTATTATTAAAGGTAAACCTTCGTTATGTTCCTTTAGGTCCTTCAGATAAGCGTAATAATTATCGGGTTGGCCATCTATATTTTTAACATTTGCATAATTATTTTGAAGATAAATATAATCGGGATAATAAGGGTAAGCGTGATATGCAGCATAGATTCCGGGATAAAATAAATCAGTTGGATGAAATTTTGTAAAATCGATGCTTTCAAGGTCATTATCATATTCCCTGACTTTTTTACTTTCAATAAATTCGCAATTATGAAACATAGGATCAAGTGGCAGCCAGTTCACAAACGAAATTGGCCTTTGCGATTTATAGGTTTGGGTTTCGTAAAGAACCGTAAAATCCATCATTTTTGCCAACCATGCTTCCATAGCGGTTCCCTGATTCAGGCTTATAAATTTTCCTGAATAGTGATCTAAACTATTTTCATGATTTGTTTTAATCACAGCTTTTGGTTCCCACTCACGGCCCAACAAAATTCCAATTACATATTTTGAAATATCGCCGACATAAGTCCCGTGGCCATGTCCCGGTTTTGCTTCAATCACAGAGTTTCCATGAATCAAATCAATTACATCAATAATTTCTTTTTTAAAATTACGTGAATAAACCTGGTTATAATAATTGTCGTCTTCAGGAATTTTAGCCCAAACACCCTGCATTAAATAAAGCTTTTTGCTTTGGTTGTTAAGATTATAATATAAAAAAGCTTCGTAAAATTCAGGAGGCAAAATTGTATAAGTCCTGATAACATTGGAATTCATTTCCCCAATCAAACGAAACCATTCATGATATTGCTCAAAGCTTAGCGAAAATTCGGCAGGGAATTTTCCGGGAACTGCAACACCAATATTTACACCTTTCAAAAATATTTTATCCCAAACATTTACCTTTTTATCGTTTTCAATTTTCTTATTTAATACTTTGAAATAATCTCCCGAAGCAATAGAATAATAATCAGCAATTAATGAAATTCTTTTTAATTCTTCTTCCGAAGCTTCAACTATTAACGGCTTTGTTTCATCTTCGACTTTTACAGTAATAATTCTCTCCTCACGAATTGACTCCTCATAATGCATCATTTTAACGATCGTATAAATCAATAAAGCAACTAAAATTATTATTATTCCGTACTTAGCTTTCATTAAAACATTCCTTTAATTGAGAAAAAAGCATTTGAGGTTTTATAAAATGGGTTTTCAAAATGACTTCCACCAATTGAGAAACTGATCTTTTTTAGACTGTATCCTATTTCAATATTAGCACTCCAACTATCAATGTCTATAAATTCAACATATTCGTAATTTGATTCCCGGCCAATATTATAAGCAAAATCCGAATACACATAAAATCCTTTAAGCGAATAATATGCGGATAAAGAAACTCCATTCAAAATTCTCTCATAAGGAGTATAATAAAGTGGAGATTTATAATCATAATCAAGATAGGAATGCCCGATTGAAACAAAAACTTTTGGCTTCTTAAACAATTGATATTTTAGTGTAACCCCATAACTACTATGTGGATTATTATCGATATCATACTTATCGGAATAATAATCGGCTATTGTATCTTCCTTAATAACACCATACATGGCGGAAACATTCAGGCTAAACTTTTTATATGTCGCACTGATTGAATTTGAAATATAATCTTTACCTATTTCATTCCAATAATAAAAATAATCATATCCAAATGACAAATTGTTTTTGAATTTAACATTTGAAATATTGAAGGAAGAAATCCAGTTTAAACCATAGGAAGTGATTCGAGAATCGCTTTTACTTGCACCTGTGTAAGCACTTAAAACATTATTTGAAGTTATCCAACTTGCTTTTATCCAGGTATTGTCGAACCATCTGTTTGTGTCTGCACTATCGTCGAGATAATCTCTATCGGATTTATCAAGCAGAAAATTAAATGAAAACGAGAAATGATCGTTAATCCGTTTCTTTAGTCCATATTTTTGCACAAACGCATTTATTTCATAAGAATCTTCACTTTCGTTAACATACGAAATTGAAACACTTGGAATATAAGCAAGTTCATTTTTAATTTGTAAGAAATTCTTTTGAATTACTTTGTTTTCAGGATCTAACTTTATTGCTTCCTCGTAATATTTTAAAGCAGCCTTTGGAGAATTTTGCCAGTAATACATTTTCCCGATCCCAGCCCAGGCTTCTGCATAAGTTTTATCTCTTTTTAAGATATCTGAATAAACAATTCTTGCCGAATCCAATTCACCTTTTTCAATAAAAATATGAGCCAAATCGAAATATTGCTGAATATAGGAAGGCAAATATTCTATGGCTCTTTGAAAATAATATGTTGATTTATCAAGTTCACCAAGTTTATAATAACACCTTCCAAAACCGTTTAAAGTCTCAACATCTTTATTATCAATTTTGTAAATCATATTGTAATAATTCAATGACTCTTCAAAATCCTTTTGAGAATAATAAAGATTAGCAAGCGCCAGTTTTGCATCATAATCTTCATTATCAATCTCCAATATTTTTTTATAGTTCTTTATTGAAGATTCGATATCGCCTTTTAGCTTGGCTTTATATCCTAAATCACGCCAATATTCAGTATTATTATTTTGAGCAAATAACCCAATCGTAAAAAAAAATAATACCGATAAAATATATGTTTTTCTCATTTTCTATTTTTGACTTGAAGATAACTAAGTGTTAAAATAATTTTCATATACGCCTCATCATTCCGTTTTCACTCCTTTTCTTTCAAATTTGTTCCATTCACTTTTCTTTTGCAGGAATTTAATCATTCCGACAAATTGTGAATACAATCTGAAAAATGCATAAGAAAAATCACTAATAATCCCTACAAATAACAACCATACCCAGTTTCCAAAATTCTTATATCTCAAAGCATCTCTATTGGCAGCAAAATGTTTCTGGCTCCAGTTTTCAATAGCCACGGTCAGCGAACTCATAATAATTGCTGTCGTAAGAGTAATACTAACAATCAATAACATTACCCATGCAAAATTTATTGTGCCCGCAAATGCAGCAAATACAATAAAAATAAAAGTAAATATTTTTATGACAGGTGATAATAATTCAAATAAAAAATAATATGGATAGGCTATTAATCCTATCGTACCGTATTTTGGTTCAAATGCGATTGCACGATGAATTTTCAAAGTCTCAGCCAAACCGAGTTGCCATCTTGAACGTTGTTTGAAAAGATTTTTTGCATTATCAGGCATTTCAGTCCAACAAACAGGTTGTGCCAAAAAAACGGCTTTTGCCTTTTTCTTATTTTCTTTAAAATACCTCCATAAACGAACTACAATTTCCATGTCCTCACAAATAGTTTTATGGCCAATGCCAATAGTTTTCTTCAAATATGGATGCTCATTATGCTCGGTCAAAAACCCTCCGACATTGCAGAGGTCAGTTTTTTTATAAACGGAAAACGCACCCGACATAATTAGTAAAGCATTTATACGGCTAAGTCCTATTCGTGAAATCATAAAAGATTTAATGTATTCGATGATCTGCCATAAAACCCAGATATTGCGTGGCATACGGGAGCTTACAACTTTATTGTGTTTTATCACAACATCGTTTGATGCAGCTAATTGACCCCCGGAAACAAAAGTGTCAGAATTTGAAATAAACGGTTCAATAACTTTCTTCAAAGCTTGTGAATCAAGTATAGAGTCGGCATCAATAGTACAAATAAATTTTTTTGTTGAGAAATTTATTCCCGTATTAATTGCATCGGCTTTACCACCGTTTTCTTTATCAATAAAAACAAGTTTTTTATTTTTTCTGGAAAACAAACTTATTATTCTTTTTGTCTTCAAAGAGTTATTATTCTCGAATTCCTTTTCTTCAAGATCAAAAGCCCTGTTCATTTCCTGCAAGGTATTATCTTTTGATCCATCGTTTACAACAATTACTTCAAAATCATGGTAATCAATTTCTAAGAGCATTTTTATACAGGACACGATGGAAACTTCCTCATTAAATGCAGGAACAATTATCGAAATAGAGTATTCTTGGTAGTCAAGTTTATCTGATTCGATTTTTGTTCTTTTCCTGAAATTTTTAATTGAATATAGATATAAAACGATATCAATTAAAAAATAGGCAGAGAAATAAATTATCAGCAGTTTTTCAATTATGCGTAATATTAAAACTAACAAGGCTCAGAATTATTTATTTTCATTTCGAAAAATTAATTTTCCGCTTTTCCGCTTTTTCATTGTTTATTATCAGTCTTTTAAAAATCATGCAAATAAACAAAAAAAAAGCTGTCTATTAAGACAGCTAAATGTTAAAAAAGGTTTAATTTTTTTAAGAAATTTTTTAATATGATACTATTTTCTCCCAATTCAATTTCCTTGGGTTTACACAAAGAACAGGTATTTGAGATGTGTTAAATATCATTTGCTCATCATAAGTGCCTAAAATAAAGGTTGCTAAACCTTTTTCGGGATTTGTCATAATCATAATCAGGTCGGCATTTTTTGAAGTGGAGTAATCAATAACTTGTTTAGAAAAATTACTTGATTTCTCAGCAACTTTAATAGTATATGAAACATCATTTTTGTCGAAGTGAGCAGTGATTTGTTTAACGGCATCATCAATCTTTTCGCCAAAAAGCTGAAAAATATTAATTTTTGCTTTGAATTTTTTCGCAATATAAGTTGCCCATTTTGTTTTTTCCCAAGGGCCTGCATCACTTGTTATCGGTAAAACAATGTTATGATAGCCTTTTTCGAAAGATCTTTTTTGAACCACCACGACAGGAACCGGCGAACTTGTAACTACTTTTAAAGCAAAGCTTCCGGTCAGTTTTTGCATTCCAACTTTTCCATGCGTGCCAAGAAAAACAAGAATGGCTCCAATTTCTTTAGCCACTTCACCTATTGTTGAAAAAATATTTCCTTCTTTGGCAATCACCTCAACTTCAACTTTGTAAATTTTTTCAACATCGGCAGCAATTCCCGCAAGCCTTTCATCAATATTTGATTTATCTAAGCCAACGTCTTTCAGGTAAGTCTTTGTATTTTTATCAATTACATGTAAAACACAAACTTTATATTTTAAAAATTCGGCAGCAGCAGCAGCCTGATTGATAGCATTAGCACAAACATCCGAGAAATCGGTTGGAACCAGTACAATATTATTCATTTTTTCTTCCATAAAATTAGAATTAAGAAGGTTAATTAATTTTTCAACAAATATAGTGAATATTTATAAGCATATTCAGTTTTCCTCTAAAAGATTTTTTATTTCTTTTAAATGTTTTAATTTCTTTTTTTCTCTTAAATTACTTTCCGTTTGAGTGAAATATTTATGATTGTCGAGAAAAGATATCTGCAATTCATACCATTCCCTCAAACTAAGTTTGTTTATTCCGTTAATTTTCCACTCGTATTTCAACTGATGAGCTATCATATAAAAATCGTCCCGCCCAAGATAATCTAAATCAGCGTCACATAATATCTTTTCTTCCAAGGTCTTCGCCGACTGTGGAAGCTTAGTTGTTAAGATCATTTTATTTATTTCCTCAATTTCTTCAGGAGAATAATCAAATTCGGGAAGTATTTCTTTAGTCATTAATGTTGATGCTTCTTCATGTTCAATATATGAAATCAACATACCCGAATCGTGAAACAAAGCAGCCGTGAGAAGAAGATCGGTTTTGTTTTTAGAAAGATTTTCTTCTTTTGCAATTCTATCACATGCTTCATAAACATTAATCGTATGACTTACATTGTGATACGAATAATTTTTGTTGATTTCGTGTTGGAGTCTGTTTAGAATATATTTTTTTGCATCGTCAAGGTTCATATATTTTTTTTGCGAAAATAATAATATATATTTAACTATGAAAAAAGTATATTATTATTTTCGTGCCTTTTTTTAAATATATGATAAAACTAATTAATCATAAACCGTCAATAGAAAATCGAAAATCTTATTATAATAATTTTATCATTTGCATCGTTTTATGACATTATCAAACTCATTGAGAAATAATAATTAATTAACATTACATGAAAAAACCTGTTTTCGTTTTAATTTTTATTTTTTTTCTATTTAATCTGATAACTGCCCAAAATTCTAATGATTCAACTTTGATAAACCGCGAAGAAGCTTTAGATATTTATATAAGCTGCGACTATTGTGACCAGGATTATTTTAAAGAGAACTTCACGATAATCAATTATGTACGCGATCGCAAAGTCGCTGATGTGCAAATAATAATTTCGGAAATGGAAACCGGTAGCGGAGGTACGGAATATATGCTCCAATTTATTGGGTTGAAGCAGTTCCAGTCGTTAACAGATACTGTTCTTTTTAATTTACCGGCTGATTATACGGAGGAAGAGGAACGGGTAGCACAATTAAAACATATTCAACTTGGATTGGTTCCCTATATTTTAAAAACACCTTTCGCCAATAAGTTACAATTAACTATTAACGCAGCAGCAGAGAGTGTTGAAGAAAATGACCCATGGAAAAACTGGGTGTTTGAAATTTCTGGTTTTGGTTCCGCTGATAGTGAAAAATCATACAAAAATTTAAACTTAGGTTCTGAAATTTCCATTCAGAAAATCACCGATGATATAAAATTTGAATCAGCTTTTTATTCAAGTTATACAGAAAACAAAATCAGAGAATATAAAGATGACTCTTTGGTTTCTTCAACGAACATTTACAGAAGAAACTATTATTTCAGCAATTTGTTTACTAAAAGTATTGGTGAACACTGGGGAATAGGTGGATATTTGAATTTCCAGAATAGCACCTACGGAAATCTTGATATAAAAATATCAGTACAACCGGCAATTGAATATAATGCGTTTAAATACAAACATGCTTCAAGCAAACAACTACGTTTTTTATACTCAATAGGATACGAATATTTTAATTATACCGATACTACAATTTTTGATAAACTGAAAGACAGATTATTTGAACAAAACCTTAGCATAATGCTAAAATTTATAGTTCCCTGGGGTTCGATTGAAAGTTCGATTTACGGTTCAAATTATTTGCACGATTTTTCATTATTTAATCTTGGAATTTATTTAGGTTCTGATATTCGTCTTTTTAAGGGTTTATCATTTGACTTATATGGCGGATTTAATATGCCACGCAACCAAATTGCTCTAAGAAAAGGAGAAGTAACTAAAGAAGATATATTTGTCAAGAAACATGAAATGGAGACCGATTATAATTTTTGGTTTCATTTCGGTTTGTCATACACATTTGGGTCTATTTACAACAATGTTGTTAATCCGCGTTTTGATTGGCATTTCTAAACATTAAACCGAATAAAAAGAACATCACCATCTTCGACAATATAGTTTTTACCTTCAACATGAAGTTTGCCTGCTTCTTTCACTGCGTTTTCGGAACCGTAATTAATAAAATCTTCATATTTAATAACTTCCGCACGAATAAAACCGCGTTCCAAATCGCTGTGAATAACACCTGCTGCAGCCGGAGCATTTAAACCTTTTCGTAATGTCCAGGCATGAATTTCTTTTGGACCGGCTGTGAAAAATGTTATTAAATTTAATAAGCTATAAGCTGAGCGAATTAGTTTGTTAACACCAGGTTCGGACAAACCCAAATCTTCCAGAAATTCTTTACGGTCGTCTTCACTTTCAAGTTCGGCAATTTCCGATTCGGCAGCTGCTGCAATTATTAAAACTTCGGCATTTTCATCTTTTACAGATTCAATGAATGCCTCTGTGTATTTGTTTCCATTTACTGCCGATTCATCGTCAACATTACAAACATACATTACGGGCTTAGCAGAAATCAAGGCAATATCTTTAATGAATTTTTTATCCTTTTCATCGACAGGAGCTGTGCGTGCCGGATGAAAGTCATTAAGATGTTTGCTAAAAATCTTCATAACTTCCAATTCACGCTTTGCATTTTTGTCACCTGTTTTCGAGAGTTTTTCGAGCCTTTGAATTTTCTTCTCAATAACTTCGAGGTCTTTTATTTGTAATTCAAAATCAACGATTTCCTTATCACGAACCGGATCAATTGAACCTTCAATATGCGGAAGATTTTCATCATCAAAACATCGTAAAACATGAATAATGGCATCAGTGCTTCTAATATCTCCAAGGAATTTATTCCCAATTCCTTCACCCTGACTCGAACCTTTTGTCAGCCCGGGAACATCGACAAGTTCAACTGTTGTTGGAACCAATTTTGCAGCATTTACGAGTGCATCTAATTCATCAATTCTCGGGTCAGGAACATTTATCATTCCAATATTTGATTTTGAAGTACTGAAAGCATAATTGCTTGATTCGGCTTTTGTATTTGAAATACAATTAAATAAGCTTGTTTTTCCAATATTCGTCAGTCCGATAATTCCACAATTTAAAGCCATTGTTTTAAATTTAATTAATTGTAATAAGGATATAAGTCATTTGGTTGTCATTTGATTGTCATTCAGTGGTCATTTGATTGTCATTTAGTGGCCTGCCCACAGTTCCGATAGCTATCGGTATCCGTGTTCTATTTTTCAATTTGTCCGAAAAGATCGAAATAATCTGCTTTTACAATTATTACATTATAGAAATTGCCGGGAATAATTTCAGAATTATGTTTTTTTACAAGCACTTCATTATCTACTTCCGGTGAATCAAATTCAGTACGGCCAACAAAGTAATCGCCCTCTTCTTTGTCAAATAAAACTTTAAATGTTTTACCAATTTTTTGATTGTTTAATTCAAGAGAAATTTTTTCCTGAATTTCCATGATCTTATCAGCCCTTTGTTGTTTAATCAACTGAGGAACATCGTCATTCAATGTGTTTGCAAAAGTATCTTCTTCTGCAGAATAAGTAAAAACACCCAATCGGTCGAATTTATATTTTTGAACAAAATCAGATAATTCATTAAAATTCTTTTCTGTCTCGCCGGGATAGCCAAGCATCATAGTAGTTCGAATGGCAATATTTGGAATTTTTCGGCGAATTTTATCAATCAACTTTTTTGTTTCATCACCGGAAATTCCTCTTTTCATTGATTTTAAAATATTATCGGTAATATGCTGAAGTGGAATATCAATATAATTACAAATTTTTGGCGAAGCGGCAATTACATCAAGAATCTCATCAGGAAAGGAAGTAGGATAAGTATAATGTAATCTTATCCATTCTAATCCGGGAATTTTTTCAAGTTCAATAATAAGTTGCGCAAGTTTTTGCTTTTGATAAATATCAATTCCATAATAAGTTAAATCCTGAGCAATCAGAATAAGCTCTTTTATACCCTTCGTCACAAGATTTTTTGCTTCGGAGACAATCTTTTCTATTGGTTTTGAAATATGTTTTCCACGAATTAAGGGAATTGCACAAAACGAACATTTTCTATCGCAACCTTCAGCAATCTTTAAATATGCATAATGCGAAGGTGTTGTAATTATTCTATTATAAAACTCTTTTTTATGTTTTGCTCCAACTGAATCAATTATTTCAGGAAGTTCATTAACGCCAAAGAAACCATCAACTTCGGGAATATCTCTTTTTAGGACTTTTTTATATCGCTCCGAAAGGCAGCCCATTACAAAAACTTTATCAATAATTCCTTTCTTTTTAGCCTCAGCATATTGTAAAATTGTATCAATTGATTCCTGTTTTGCATCTTCAATAAATCCGCAGGTATTTATAACAATGATGTTTGATTTTTCATCAGATTGATGTGCAACGGAAATATCATTAGCTTCTAACTGCCCCATCAAAACTTCAGAATCAACTAAATTTTTTGAACAACCTAAAGTGATAATATTGATTTTGGTTTTCATGTGTTGGATTGTGTAATTTATTAATATCAGTCATAATGAAATCTGCAACTATAAATCAATATTTCATTTTCAATTGCTTGATACACGAGCCTGTGTTCGTGATCAATACGTCTTGATCAGTAACCTGATAAATCATATTTTAATGCTTCCGGTTTTCCAATACCATCAAAAGGGTTTCTTTGAATATCTTTTATAAGATTATTGATTTTCTTAACATTTACAGTGTCTTTTAAATCGGGGGAGAATTGTAATAAGAAAGAATCCCAATATATAATCAGTTAAGTTCGTGTTTTTTGATATTTTCTTATTTTTTCTCCTTACTTAAATAAGGAATCGACAAACTCATAGCGATTAAAAAGCTGAAGATCTTCCACTTTCTCACCAATTCCGATATATTTTACCGGAATTTTAAACTGGTCGGATATTCCAATTACAACACCGCCCTTAGCTGTGCCGTCGAGTTTCGTTAAAGCCAAAGCATTAACTTCGGTTGCTGCTGAAAATTGTTTTGCCTGCTCGATTGCATTTTGGCCCGTTGAAGCATCAAGGATGAGAAGAATTTCGTGAGGTGCATCCGGAATAATTTTCTGCATTACTTTTTTGATTTTCGTCAATTCGTTCATTAAATTGATCTTGTTATGTAATCGTCCGGCTGTGTCAATTATCACAACATCAACATCATTTGCTACTGCTGATTTCAAAGTGTCGAAAGCAACCGAAGCAGGATCAGCTCCCATACCCTGACTAACAATTGGTACACCAACTCTTTCCGACCAAATTGTTAGCTGATCGACAGCAGCAGCACGAAAAGTATCGGAAGCACCAAGCAAAACTTTTTTACCGAGTTTTTTGTATTGATATGCAAGTTTACCGATAGTTGTAGTTTTACCAACACCATTAACGCCAACAACCATAATCACATAAGGATATTTTGATTCGCAAGTTGAAAATTCAATAACACCTTCTTTTTTGTTCTCCAGAAGTAGTTCGGCTATCTCTTCTTTAAGAATTTTATTTAATTGAGAGGTTCCAATATACTTGTCATTTGCCACACGATTCTCAATTCTTTCAATTATTTTTAATGTCGTTTGAACCCCAACATCTGAAGTAACTAGAATTTCTTCCAGATTATCAAGAACCTCTTCATCAACTTTTGATTTACCAATTACTGCTTTAGAGATTTTTGAAAAAACACTTTGCTTAGTTTTCGATAAACCTTTATCAAGGTTATCTTTTTTATCTTTTGAAAGAAAAGAAAAAACTCCCATTTTAATTGGTTATTTAATCATTTAAGTATAATAAAAAGGCTTCTTCCTAAAATAGGAAAAAGCCATGTAGATTGTAAGATTGTCCTTATTTTATTTTTTGGATAATACCGCAGAAACCTGATCGTTATGTATTACCTTTTCTACAAATGTATAAGCACCGGTTTTGGATGATTTTACCATTCTTATAACTTTTGCAAAATCCTTACCCTTTGTTTGTAATGTTGCAACTACTTTCTTTGCCATTTTTTAATTATTTAATTTCTTTATGAACTGTCATTTTTTTCATTATCGGATTGTACTTTTTAATTTCCATTCTTGCCGGAGTGTTCTTTTTATTCTTAGTTGTTATATATCTTGATGTACCCGGCAGTCCACTGTTTTTATGCTCTGTGCATTCTAGAATAACCTGAATTCTAAGGTCTTTGCTCTTTTTTCCCATTGTCCTTTTTTGCTTTTAAAATTTTGGAGTGCAAAATTATTTATTTTCAATTTAATATCCTAAGAAAAAATTGTTTTTTTTCAATAAGGCTGCAAAATTAAATATTTTTTAGATTTTTCAAACGAAAAAGCATTATTTTAGCGAATTTGTAGTATAATAATTTAAATCAGCGTGTTAACCCTTACGAAAAATAGAGATTAATGACATGGGAAATTTACATTAATGGCTTTAAAGCATTTTTACAACTTGAAAAATCGCTTGCCGATAATTCAGTTGAAGCATATTTGCATGATATCGGGAAATTTGTTCAATATCTGGAGATAAAAAATATTGAATTATCTCCCCCAAAGATTGAACTTAAACATTTGCAGAATTTTATTTTTTGGATTAATGAAATTGGTGTAAGTGTTTCAACCCAGTCACGTATAATTTCCGGGATCAAAGCATTTTACAAATATCTTCTGATGGAAAATATTGTTAATACTTCTCCATGTGAATTACTTGAAACCCCACGGATTGGTAGAAAACTTCCTGATACTTTAAATGTTTCGGAAATTGATAAAATTATTTCAGCCATTGACCTTAGCAAACCTGAAGGCGGTAGAAATAAAGCAATACTTGAAATACTTTATGGTTGTGGTTTACGTGTCTCGGAGCTTGTTAATTTGAAAATTTCTAATCTATATTTTAACGAATCATTTATTAAGGTTACGGGAAAAGGTGATAAAGAACGACTTGTGCCGATTGGGGAAGCTGCAAAAAAAAATATTTTGCTTTACATTGAGAATACGCGAAACCATGTTTTGATAAAAAAAGGAAACGAAGATATACTTTTCCTCAACCGGCGAGGCTCGAAACTTAGCAGAGTAATGATTTTTATAATAATAAAAGATATTGTCGAACGATCCGGAATAAAAAAAACTGTCAGTCCACATACTTTCAGGCATTCATTTGCCTCTCATTTAGTTGATGGTGGAGCCGATTTACGTGCGGTTCAGGAAATGCTCGGCCACGAATCAATCACAACCACTGAGATTTACACCCATCTTGACAGAGAATATTTACGAAGTGCCATTTTGGATTATCATCCGAGATCAAGAAGAAATTGATTTTATTCCAATATAAAGTCAACTATTAGTTTCCTGTACAGACTCCAGTCATCAGTCCACAGTCTTAAGTCTTCAGTCTTTACCTCGGTCTGCAGTCTTCAGTTTGTTGACTTATGCAAATCTGTTTGTTGCTTAGCTATGATAAGTAGTCTTTGAATGAAAGCTCAGTGTTTGAAAAGAAATCATCAAGAAAAAGGTTTTGGTTTTTTCAATCATTCCATTACTCCAATACTCCATCACTCTTTTTGCCTTTTAAGTTAAGCATAAAGTAGTTATTGGTGTTTTCTTCCAAACATTAACTTATACTGTAAGCCAATTTATTGACATGCTCATTTTGTATTTCTAAGAAAGACTGTCTTATAGGAATAGTGAAACTAAAATTGGAACCCACTCCATAGACAGATTCTACATTCATTTCACCACCAAACATTTCAACAAAATTATTACAAGTTGTCAATCCAATTCCCAAACCTCCATATCTTCTTGTCATACCTTCTTCAACTTGTCTGAATTTATCAAATATAACATTAAGCTTATCTTCAGGGATACCTATCCCTGTATCATAAACATAGAATTTAATTGTGTTATCATTTTCAATATTGTAACCGAATTCAACATAACCATCACAAGTAAATTTAATCGCATTATCTATAAGATTTGACAATATATATTTAAGTTTTTTTGGGTCAGTAAATATTTTTACTTTTTTTTTTCTTTGAGTTCTAAGCCTAAGTTCAGGTTGGGGATTTGAGTTTTTTTTTAAAGTATCCGAATATGCAGAAAACAATTCATCCAAAATATTATCCACAGTGCATTCCTCTTCAGAAATTTCAACTCTTTTTGTTTCTATCTCTGCTTGTTGAATGATACTCTCAATAACTTTAAGAAAGATTTCACTTCCATGGTTTATTTCGCTGATATATCTTTTCATTTCATCATCTTTAATCTGAATATCATTCAATAAATTTGCAAATCCTACAATTGAATTTAATGGAGTTCTAATTTCATGAGATATGTTTGCTAAAAAATTTGATTTTAATTTTTCTACTTCATGAGATTTCTCATGTAATTTGTTTTTATATTCATTAATCTGTAATAATAATTCTTCGTAAGTAGGTTTTTTCATCTTTTCACTTTTTTATTCAATTATCAAGAATCCCTTCTCGGTGGTTAATTCTTTTTTTTGACAAAAGGTAACCCATACAAAAAAACTTTTTTTTATTTTTTCTCATTTCACTCTTATTATCAAAGCTTTAAAAAAAAAGAAATTTTTTTTTATTATTTTTTCAAAAAATAGGGTTACCTTTTGCCGTTTTTTAGAATTAATACTTGTATTAATTAATGGAATTAATTTTAAAATTTTTAACATATATTCGAAATATTATGAAAAAAGCTATTAAAAGGCAAATTTTAACAATAACATTATTTTTATTTTGTGTGTTATTTTCGTACTCACAGGAATCCATATCCGGTAAAATTTTGTATCATAATGATGAAAACAAACCTATTGAAGATGTTACAGTAACTCTAAGCGACATAGAAGGAAATATTGTCGCAACAGAGGTAAGCGATGAAGACGGAGAGTATGAATTTGAAAATATTACTGATGGTGAATATTTAATTACTGCCTCAACAGAAATTGAAGCCGGAGGCATTGATCTTGAAGATGCTTTTCTTTTATTATTATACATTCAAGGCTATCAGCCTTTGGACACTTTAGCCATAATGGCCGGTGATGTAAACGGTGATGGCGAACTTAATAATGTCGATATTGACGAAATTACAACTTACTGGTATTTATACGGCCAACCGTTCCCTGCTGGTGATTGGGTGTTTGGAACATTATATATTATAATTGACGAAGGAAAATCAAAAAATGTTGGCGGACCCAACGGAGGTAGTACAGGTGATGTTAATGGCAGTTACGATCCCGGAAATAAAATTGATCCTTATGTAAATCTTATATCAAATATTTCACAAGATATTTTAGTAGATAATGAATATACTTTTCCTATTAATATTGAACAAGACATTGAAATCAGCAGCATGGGGCTTTCGTTCGAATATCCTGCTGATCTTATTGAGATAACAAATGTTACTTCAGCTTTTGCAGATATTAATTTCAGTACTTTAAATAATGAATTAAAAATTTCATGGTTAGATTTAGAATTTTCCGACCTAAAAATACTGAAGAATGAAAGCATTGTAAACATTAGTTTTAAAGTAAAATCAAACTTTACTTCTAATAAAAGAATAAATTTCACAATAAATGATGAAAGTCATTTTGTTGACCTTAAAGGAATAAAAATCCCGGAGGTGACATTAAATATGCCCAAATTCAATGTTATTTCAAGTCCTGAAAACAATGTATTTAATTTCCCTAATCCTTTTGAAAATTTTACAACTATTCAATATGAGCTGATTAGTGATGCAAAAGTTAGTTTAAAAGTAGTTGATTTAACAGGCCATGAAGTATTTAATCTGCCGGAATCGTTTATATCAGCAGGAATTCAGACTATAAAATTTGATGGTTCATCATTGGGATCAGGAATATATTTTTATAACCTAAGTGTTGAGGGACAATCAAACTATATTGAAAACGGGTCAATGATAATTAACAGGTAATTAAGTTATTCAAATAATTAGTTGCATTATATAAAAGCTTATGAAAGTTCAAATATTGAACTTTCATGAGTTTTTTTTTCACTTCATTATTCATCGAAAGGGATATAATTCATCCATACGGATACATACGTACTAACTTCGTGTCGTTTGTTTCGCTTAATCCATGCGGATACATACGTACTAACTTCTTATCGCTTGCTTCGCTTAGTATGGACAAGTTTGGACTTTTTTCTTCAGTCCTCCCCCGAAAGCTTTCGGGGTCAGTCCCCAATCAGCGAGCTGCCGACTGTGAACTGTCAACTGTGGACCACCAACGATTGAAAGAAGTCCGTATGAACAACTCTATTATAAAATGTATCAATTATCCCGTTTTTAGTATAAGCCTATGTTAATAATTTGTTAATGAATAAATGAATTCTTCCTCTATAGATATAAATAACAGATAGTTATATTTTAAATTGTTTTTTCGGTACAGAATAATTCTCTTTTTTGAATATTATTTAAGTTTTTATTTTAACTTGCAATGTTTTTTCAGTGTATTATTTACCTGAATAAATAGCGATATAATGATTGATGGTGAATTCTTTAAATTTAATTTAACAACTGTATTTTTACTATTAATTTTTTGTCATGTGGCCAATTCTTCTAATTCAATAATTCCTGATGAAATTGATTCTCCTGAAACGACCAACCTTCTATTAAAAGCAAAATATTTTGAAGATAATAGTAAATATGATAGTTCAATTTTTTATTATAAAAAAGCAGAGAAGAATTCTATTTTATTAAACGATTGGGAATCACAAGCAAATTGTTTAATTAAAATAAGCAATATTTACAAGATACAGGATGATATTATTAAAGCCAAAGAATATATATCTGACGCTGAAAATATTATTCGTTTGCATTCAGATACTAATACTATTTTATATGCCGAAGTTCTTCATGTTAAAGGTTCAATATCATTAAACCAGAGTGATAACACAAAATCCATTAATTTTTTTAACAGATGTATTGATCTGAAAAAAAGTATTACCGGTAAGAATGACACTACTCTTGCAAAATCATATTATAATATAGGTACAAATTATTTCTACCTTGGAAATTATGACAGATCCCTCAATTATTATAAAAAGGGATTAGAAAACTGTTTGTTAAAAGCAAATAAATTTAATGCTGATATTGCTGATTATTACCAGGGAATAGGAATAATTTATTCCATGCAAAGTAAAAACGATTCGGCTGTTTATTATCTTCTTAGTTCATTAGAAATTAAAAAGAATAAATTGGATGAGAATTCACCAAGTCTTGCTCAGGCATACTCAAACGTGGGTTTTATGTTATTGAAGAACGGTGAGATCGAAAATGCAAACAATTATTTCGATCTTGCTGAAATAATATATATTGACAATTTTGGAAATAGATATATTAAGTTAGGCGGGATTTATCAAAATAAAGGTTCATATTTCTTTCTCATGGGAAATTTTGATAAGGCTTTATCATACACCAGGAAAGCATTGAGTATTTATTTAGAAAAATTTGAGAAAAACCATCCGAGTATATTATCGCTTTATATGAATATGGGATTATATTATGAAAAAAAAGGAGAATACCCTCAAGCATTTGAGTATTATAATAAAAGCTTGTCTCATAACAAAAATTCAATTAGTGATATAAAAACATTACGAAATCTTGCAAATCTTTATCTAAAACAAAACAATCTCGAACAAGCTGAAAATTATTATAAACAGTGCATAGAAAAAACTATTGATTTTCTCGGTTTTGAACATGAAGAATTGGCTTATGATTATTTATATTATGGTTTATTTTACGCTTTTAAAGAAGATTATGAAATGAGTTTTGAATTTCTGAAAAAATCTTATCAGATTTATATAAAGATTTTCGGGAATAAACATCGGGATGTTGGAAGATCGTTAACAGAGTTGGGTAGAATATTTTCTTTATCCGGAGAATTAGATAGCGCATTATTTTATTCTCAAAAAGCTTTGATTGCTGTTATTCCTGATTTTTATGACACAAATTATTATGTTAGTGTGGAATCTCATAATATTATTCCTGACCAAATATTGTTTTTTGCCTTAAATGGAAAAGCAGAAATTTTATTTCAACTATACAATAAAAATAACAATTTATGTGATTTGGAAACAAGTTATAAGACTTATGAAAATGCTATTCGTGTAAGCGACACTTTACAAGCGAGTTATTTAAGTTCAGAGGATAGCAAGCTAATCTTTTCCAATATTATAAAATCAACTTTTTCAAATGCAATTAAAACCGCAATACAACTTTACAAAATAACCGGTAATAGCGAATATCTTGAAAAAGCATTCACTTTTTCTGAAAAATCTAAAGCTGCAATATTATTAGCTTCAATGAAAGATGTTGAAGCAATGAAATACAGCGGAATATCAGATTCACTCCAGGAATTGGAGAAAAACCTGCTCAGTAGGATCAGATTATATAATAAATTAATTTATGAAGAAAAAATAAGAAACAATCCTGATGAAAATAAAATTAATCAATGGGAAGAAAAAAAGTTTGATTATAATAAAACTTATGATAGCCTAATATTAGAATTTGGAAAAAATAATAGAGATTATTATTCTTTAAAATATGATAGAACCACAAAAAGTATTCACGAAATACGGGAAAAATTAAATCCCGATGATATATTAATTGAATTTGCGGTTACCGATACTTTAATATTTATCTTTGCTATTACTAATGATAATTTTCAGGTTTTTACTCAAACAATTGACAGCACTTATCATTCTCAAATAGCTACCATAAGAAACTCTTTCAATAAAAATTCTATTATTAATCATAGTTTTCGGGATTATAAACAATTTGTTGATGCAGCTTATAAATTATACCTCACACTTTTATATCCAATAGAAAATATAATTAAAGAAAAAAAAATAATTATTATTCCTGATGAAAAACTCGGTTACATCCCTTTTGGAACGTTATTATGCCATCAACCTGATACTTCAAAAATTGATTACCGAAATTTACCTTACTTAATAAAGAATAACAATATAAGCTATTCTTATTCGGCAAATCTTCTTTATAATGAGTCTGAAGATAAAAGCCCCATAAACGATGAGATAATATTGGTTGCACCTACTTATGAAAATGTACCGAAACTTGATTCAACACATTTACTTTTTTCTTATGGTATTCATAATTATCTATTTGATTTACCTAATTCAAAGAATGAAATTTCAAAAATCAATGAAATTTTTGATGGAATTTCATTGGCAGATTCAGATGCAACAGAATTAAATTTCAAACAAAAATCAAAAGATTTCGATATTCTTCATCTGGCCATGCATACAATTGTAAATGACACAAATCCTATGTTTTCAAAACTTATTTTTACATTGGACAATGATACTATTCAAGATGGCTTTTTAAATACTTATGAGATTTATAACCTTGAATTGAATGCAAGAATGGCTGTTTTAAGTGCCTGCAATACCGGAAGTGGTAAGCTGCAAAGAGGGGAGGGGATAATGAGCCTGGCGAGAGGATTTTTATATGCAGGAGTTCCGAGTATAATTATGACTTTATGGGAGGTTGATGATATTTCCGGTTCTGAAATTATGACCGGATTTTATTCATATATTAAAAAAGGGTATTATAAAGATGAAGCAATCAGATTGGCTAAAATTGATTATCTAACTAATGCAAATCAATTTAATGCTCACCCGTATTTTTGGTCAGCTTATGTTGGAATTGGTAACATAAAACCTTTAGTCTCTAACCTTAACACTAAAGTTATACTGATCATTTCCTTAATTTCATTCTTGTTAATTTTTACTTTTCTTCTTTATAAATGGAAATTTGAAGCGAAAAAAAAATAATGATTTTCAATTTCTTCTAAAATCGTTAATCTCCTGACACTTTGTGTACGGGACAGGCGTTGTTCTTAAATCAAATTTTGGCTACTTTACGGATGGACACTAAAATTAACAGAATTCAGAAGGTCATGCATTTACAACAAATGAATTAATAGCGATTAATGGATTAATTAATAAGGAAATATTTAATGTGTATAGGTAAGATTGTGTAAACGCATGACCTTCTTGATTCATTTTTCCTTTATTTTCTTTATAGAACATTAATTAATGAAATCTTTAATGTATTTTATTCCTAAATATTTTTTATTATTTCTTCAGATTTTATTTTATAAGTACTATTTGATTGCGAAATTTTTGAGAATTGAATTATTGCCTTTTCAGTCTCATTCAATTTTAAATAACAAAGTCCTAAATACCATTCTGCTTGATCAGCAAACAGATTATCATTATCTTCAATAATTGATTTTAACAAATTAACAGCATCAACTATCCTATTTGTTTCCATATATGATAATGCAAGATAGAATTTTGCTATAATACTTTTATCGTTTTCAAGAACTTCAATAGCACCATTGTAATCTTTGTAATTATATTTTTGTAATGCTTGCATAAAGTCTTCTTTATCTGTGTTTCCCGATCTCACAACTAAAACAGTTTTAGCAGGCTCATAATAAATACCATAAAGTGTTTCATTTGACATAGTTCTATTGTTCAAAAAATAGAAAACACTACTTGCAATAATCATCACCACTATTACTGCTGCAGCCAATTGAATTTTCTTTATGAATAGTTCGCGTACAACAGGTTCTTGGTTTGCATCAATACCTTGTGCAATTCCTGCTTCTTTATGAATTTCCTCAAGATTGTTTTTTAAATCAAAAATTCGCTTATCATGTAGTGAATCTTTAATTTCTTTCTGTAACTCAACTTCTGCTTTAAGATGTTTATTCGATTTCATTTTGTTTTCAAATTCAATGAGTTCATTTTCATTCATTTCGCCATCGAAATACTGATCAATTGATTTAAAATAATTCTTCATTGTTTAGTTCTTTAAATTTTGAATCTCTTTTTATTTTTTTTGTTAAACTCAACTTACATTGATATTTTCTCTTTTTTGCATATTTTTCACTTTTATAACCCATGATTTTTGAAATTGTTTTTAAGGAAACATTACCAAAATATAACTCCAATACTCTTTGGCAATCTTTACTTAAAGTCAAAAAACATTTTCTATACAACTGATATCTTTCATTCTTTTCATAATCTAATTGTATGTTTTCGTAATAATCTTTAAACGGTTCATCTTCTATTAATTTCAGTTTGTTTTTTTTTATTTCATCCAAGTGCTTCAACCATAACAATCTACACACTGAATACAAATATGTTTTAAAAGTGCAGGTAATTTTAAAGTCATCATTTTTCAATTTTTCATAAATAATTAATATTCCTTCTTGATAAATATCTTTTGCATCATGTTCATTCCCACTATTTACAATTACAAGGTATCTAATCGCTGGAAAGCATTCGCTGTAAATACCTTCCAATATTTTTTTATCATTACGACGAATTCCATTTAGTAATTCGCTTGCACTTTTTCTCGTCACAATACGTCTATTAATTCTGTTTTTTATAAAAAGGTAACCCTCTAAAATGACTTTTTTTTCACTTTTTTATTAACAACTTGTTATTGTTGTACTTCTGAAATCAATTCTTTTAAAATCAATCGGTAATTCTAATATTATCCCATAATGTTTAATTAAATTTCACTATTATTATATGTTTGCCAAAATTAGTTAATATTTGATAACTTTTCAAAGTTAAAAAAATATTCTAATAATATTAAGTAATTTTTTATATTTTTGAAAATATAATTTGAATATATGATTTCTAAAAAATCTGTCTTTCTTTTAATGGTTTTTTCAATTATTCTGAATTGTATTATCTCTCAAAATATAAGTTCACTTCCAATAGATTCAAATACAACAAGAATTGTTTTTTACAATCTTGAAAATTTCTTTGATAGCTTCGATGACTCATTAACTATTGATGATGAATTTACACCTTTCGGAGAAAAGCACTGGACATGGAAAAAGTTTGAAAATAAAACACAAAAGATTTCCAAAGTTCTATTAAGTATTGGTGAGTGGAATATGCCTGGAATTATCGGATTTTGCGAATTGGAAAATAAATTTGTTTTAAAAAAATTACTTTACAATACTCCCTTAAAGTCTTTTAATTATGAAATCATTCATAAAGATTCGCCTGACCGTCGTGGTATTGATGTGGCTTTAGTTTATAATCAGGATATTTTTGTACCAATTCATACTAATTTTATTAATATTGATTTTCCTTTTGATTCAACAATTAAAACAAGAGAGATTTTATATGTAAAAGGCATATTTTATAAGATAGACACTCTGCATATTTTTGTGAATCACTGGCCATCACGTTATGGAGGATATTTAAAAACGGTTCCAAAAAGAAACTATGTTGCAAAAATATTAAGAGAAAAAATAGATTCAATTCAGTTGGTTTTTCCGGCTTCGAACATAATTATTATGGGTGATTTTAATGATGAACCAAAAGATGAGAGTTTATCAAAAATTTTAAAGGCTGGAACAGCAAGCTCAGAATTTGCAGCCAAAGGTTTAGTAAATCTTATGGCCTTCAAAAAAGAAAATAAAATTGAAGGAACCTTAAAATATAGAGAATCATGGAATACTTTTGATCAGTTTATTATTTCCTTTTCGTTGATAGACGAAGAAAGTTTTTTGTATATTGAACCAATGAAAAATAATATCTATAATGCGACTTATTTGCTTGAAAATGACAATACTTATTTAGGAAACAAACCATTCAGAACATACACCGGATATAAATATAATGGTGGTTTTAGCGACCATTTACCAATATTTTTGGACATCTATATAAATAGAAAATAAAAATATGAGAAAATCAAGGAGAAAAAAAATATTTCTGATTTCAGGAATATCATTGTTGGGAATTTTGATAGGACTATTTATTGTATTTTATATTTATGCTGAAAATATAATTAAGTCAGCAATAATAGAAGTTGTTCATATTGAAAGCTCTAATATTTACTCTATTTCTTTCGAGGATATTGACCTGTATATTGGAAAACGAACCCTTGAATTTAAAGATGTTTATCTAAAGCCTGATACAGCATTGTATAAAAAGCTTTTAGAACAAGGTAAAATTAAATCTCCTTTATATGATATAAAATTATCATCTTTTATTATTAAAAATATTGATTTTTACAATTTTTTGTCAAACAAAAAACTATTGATCAATCAAATTGAATTTAATGATCCGGCAGTCAATATTATCGAATTTCCTCATTTAATTAAAAAACATAAAAAAACACATGCTTCGCTTCAAAACGATATCATACCCATAATCACCTCATATTTAGAATTATTAAGCATAAAAAATATTAAATTCAATAATGGGGCTTTCGATTTCTATAAAAATATTGGTGATACGAGTGTTTTATCAACCATAAAAAATATTTCATTGAATATTACAGATTTCACTGTTGATAAAAATGACAGCTTTAATAAAAACAGAACATTTTTTTCAGAAAATATTGAGATCGCGTTTAGTGATTTGGAATTGAATTTAAGCGACAGCATTCATATTCTTATAGTTGATGAACTAATTTTCTCCACAAAAAAATCCGAACTATTGGTAAAAAAAATAAATATTAAACCAAAAATCTCAAATGATGCGACCTCTCATAATTATAATATTTCTATTCCCCGTGTTGATCTCTCAAATGTTGACTTTGAAAAGATTCTTGAAAGTAAAGAAGTTCAAATCGGAAAAATTGAAATAATAAAACCCGAAATTGAATACTACCTTAAAAAGCACAATCAAAACAAAAATAATGATGAAAAAATATTTACAAAACTTGATTTATTTCCTCTCCTGAAAGGAAAACTTGAGTCAGTAGAAATTGATACATTCTCTATTACAAATGGGGATATCAGAATATATAAAGCACCTGTTTTTAACGAACCTAACATAAGTTCAAAAGACTTCAGCATTGAATTATATAATTTCTTTCTTGATTCTAATTCAATCAATAATGATAAAAAAATTCTTTATGCAGATGATATTGAGCTTCTTTTCAAAGATTATTCTTTACAATTAAAAAACAATCAAATTTTAAACTCAAAAGAAATTAAACTTTCCACTGATTTATCTGAGATTATTGCAAAAGATATTGAAATTATCTCCAAAAAAAATTCAAAAAATAATGATGAGAAAGATGTAAATTATGACCTTAACTTAAATGTTCCGGAAATAAAATTTTGTGGCATCGATTTGATTCATGCTTATAATTATAAACACCTTCCAATTCATGAATTATTGATCGAAAAACCAGATATTTTTATTAAAACACATTCCAAAAAATCACAAAAACTTGCTCAACCGAAAAAACAACATTTACATCATTTTCTAAAAAACTTCAATTTATCCTTAGAAATTGATCGTATAAATTTAAACTCCGGTTATGTTAAATTTCATAAAATTTCAAATAAAGGCGGCTTCATTTCATCTGGAGATTTTTCGATGTCATTACTAAATTTTATTGCAGATGCTTCAAAACCACCTGAGCCGAATCGAATGCTTTTTGCCGATGATTTTGAATTTGATTTGGAGAATTTCAAAATAGAACTTGCTGATAATAATATGTTTATTGACATTGAAAATATTGGAATTTCGACAAAAGATTCAATATTTTCAATAAACGATTTTGATTTGAATGCTATTGAAACAAACCTTAATAAAAACTCCTTTAATCTTACAATAAATGAGTTGGATTTCACAGGCATTGATTTCGCAGATGCATACATTCATAATAATTTACGTATAAATAAGATCGACTTAAATCAACCGGATTTTATTTTTTATAAAAATATTTCATCAAAAAAGACAAAAATCAAAAGTTCTGAACAAACTAAACCTCCCGATTTTCTTTTCAAATTATTTAAGCTGATTGAAGTTGAAAAGTTTTCGCTGAATGAAGGAAAAGTTCACATTACGGAAAAAGAAAACGAAATATTTAGCAGCAACAATATTTCACTTCAGGGAGAAAAATTTTCGCTTGATGAGCTAACTTTTAAGAAAAAAGAAAAACCTTTGTTTTTTGATTTTTTCGAAATTCAGCTTCAGGAAAATAAATTTTCAATACCCAATTTCAATCACAAATTGTCCATTGGTGATTTTGGTTTTTCAACAAAGAATTCATCAATTTTCTTTGAAAACATAAAAATAATTCCGACTCTTTCGAAAGCTAAAGATTTTCAAAACAAACCACTTATATATTTTTCTTCCCCGGATATTGAATTCATAAATGTGGATGTGAACAAACTGATTTTCGATAAAAAAATAAATATTGATGACAAATTTTCTCCCTTCGATAATGCTGATCTGAATCTACTGGATATTAAATTTTATTTTCAGGATAGCCTTCATATTTTAAGGGCAAATAGGATAGATATTTCAACCAAAGATTCAGAGATTAATATTAAAGGCTTACAAATCACTACTGACAAAGAAAAAGCAAACGAAACACATTTGAGACAATCAAAAAAAACTTCAATATTTGATGTTTACATCCCTGAATTTGATATTAATGGAATTGATTTTAAAAAACTAATCACAACTAAAGAACTTCAAATTGTTTCTGCAAAATTGGAAAAAGCCAAAATTGAAATTAAAAACTTCTCTGATACTTCTAAAATTGAAAAGCCGCACAAAACCAAGCTTGCCCATTCTTTTAAATTACCTTCAATCCTTAAATCCTTTTCACTTAAAGAATTTGATTTAAAAGATTTAGATATTATTTATTCAAATAGAAAATCTACGAGGCTTAAGGATTTTTTATCGGGAAAAATCTCTATAAAAATCACCAACATTGTTTTCAACACAAGCGAAATTAAAGACAACTTCTTACAAACAGGTAATATTGATCTCATGATTAATGATTATCAATATATTACATCAGACAGCATGTACACTTTAAAAGCTGACGAAATTGGTTTATCAACTTTAACTTCAAAGATTTTTGTAAATACATTTTCTTTTCAAGCAAATTATCCAAAATATAAATTCTCACGAAAATTAGGCCATCAAACCGATAGGGCTGATATAATTGGTAAGAAAATAATTATTGAAGGAATTGATTTCAATAAACTTTTGCACAAAAAGCAATTATATGTAAATCATATTGTTGTTGATAGTTTTGAAATTGAATTATTCAGAGACAAAAGAGTGCCCTTTCCCGAATGGCAAAGAAGATCACTTTTACAAACAATGCTGAGAAAAATAAAAATACCTTTTAAAATTGATAGCATTAATATAAAGACCACACATTTTACGTATGCTGAGCGTGTTAAGAAAGCATTTGAACCAGGTGAAGTATTTTTACAATCATTAAATGCAAAAATGACAGGATTTACAAACGATAGCATTTTGGTTTCTCAGGGAGCAATCGCTAAAATTGAAACAAATTTTTTACTTATGGGAAAGGGGTATTTTGAAGGTGAATTAAATTTCCCGCTTGCCAGTAAAGTTGATACTTTTAATTTTTCTGGTTCATTAACAAAAATGGAACTTCAGGATTTCAATCCGATGTCGGAAAATGTTTTTGGAGTGAAAATTACAGAAGGAGAAGGGGAAATTGATATTCCCTTAATTAGAGCTAATAACGATTATTCGACCGGTGAAATATTATTTCCTTATGAAAATTTCAGGATAAAAATTATTGATAAAAAAACCGGAAAAAAAGGTGGATTAGGCGATGGAATAGCTACTTTTTTGGCTAATGAATTCTTTCTCAAACATAAAAACCCTTCACATAAAAACAAACTAAGGCATGGAATGGTTTATTTCGAGAGAGATAAACGTAAATCACTTTTCAATTTCATTTGGAAAAGCATTTTGAGTGGAATAGAATCAAGTTTGGGTTTTAATACGAAAAAACAAAGAGAAGAGCGACGTACAGAAAGAAAAAATCATAAAAACTAAGGGAATTATAAATAAAAATCGCAAATATATATTAAATAACATGTGTCAAGGTTAAATTGTTAAAATACAGTAAAATAACAATATAACAATTTTTCCAAATAGTCAAAGTGCCCTTGTTAATCATTTTTGACCATCATTGGTTTTCACGAGTTCTGAAATCCGACTCATGTTATTTATCACTTTTACAAAACATTTTAATTTCTTTCTTATATTTGTAATCAAATAAATCACAAAATTGACACCCTATGAAAACAAAATTTTTATTATTTTTATCCATTTTATTCCTCTTACACGCAAATATTTATGCAGAATTTGTTGGAATTGATGATGCACAAAAAGTTGCAAGAAATTTTTATTATGAAAAAGTAAATCAATTTCATGACGGTATTGATTACAAAGATGTATTAATTTTATATGAATACACAAAAGCGCATAACAACGAAATAATGTACTATGCCTTTGATTTTGAACAAGGTTTTGTAATCGTTTCTGCGGAAGATGCATTTATTCCTGTAATCGGATATTCATATCAGGGAATATATCCAACAGAAAACGTATCATACAATTATGGAAGTTTTATGCAGAGTTTTATTGAGCAAATTCAATATGTTCGGGAAAATTCAATTTCAGCTGATATTGAAATTATTAATTCGTGGAAGCATCTATTAACTGATGATATTACAAAACTGAACATTTCTACTGATAGAGATGCAATCCCACCTTTAACTTCCGGAATGTGGAATCAGGATAATCCATATAATTTTTTATGCCCGTATGACCCGGATGGGCCTGGTGATCATGTTTATGCAGGTTGTGTTGCAACTGCTATGTCGATGATTATGTATTATTACAGATATCCAATAAACGGGACAGGACAACATACTTATTACCCCTCACCTGAATACGGACAACTAACAGTGAATTTTGGTGAAACATATTACGCCTGGGACGGAATGAAAGATAATATTGATAATTTAAACCCTGTTCCAATTGCTGAGTTAATGTATCACTGTGGAGTGGCAGTGGATATGGGATATAGCCCTAATGGTTCGGGTGCTTCAAGTGCAACTGTTCCCAGCAAAATAAATGCATATTTCAGATATAATTCAGCAGTATATCTGCAAAAAGCCAACTATTCCCAATCTTCATGGATATCACTTTTACAAAATGAATTAAATATTGGAAAACCATTATATTATCGTGGTAGTAGTAATGATGGAGGCCATGCTTTTGTTTGTGATGGATATGAAGATGATGATTTTCATTTCAATTTTGGATGGAGCGGCTCAGCAAACGGATATTATTCTTTATACAGTGTTAATGGATACAATCAATTTCAAGCTTGTATAAGAAATTTTTATCCATCAGATACTGATTACCCATATTATGCAAGTGGTTTATATACAATAACTCAAACATCCGGTTCATTTACAGATGGTAGCGGCCCGATTGAAGATTATTTGGATAATGCAGATGCTTCCTGGCTTATAGACCCACAAACTCCACAGGATTCAATTACAAGTATTACTTTAGGTTTCACGCATTTTGATCTTGAAGAAAATGATTTTGTTAGAGTTTATGATGGTGAAACAATTGAAGCTGATATGATTGGCGAATTTACAGGAAATAATATTCCAGGAAATATTTATTCAACCGGAAATAAAATGTTTATAACTTTTGAAAGTAATGTAAGTGGTACTGCTCCTGGTTTCAAAGCTGAATTCTCAACTACCAGGCCAACTTATTGCAGTGGTTTAGTTACTCTTACTGATCCATCAGGTAGTCTTTCAGATGGCAGTGGAAGTTTTTATTACAAAAACGGATCGGTTTGTAAATGGATGATACAACCACCCGATGCCGAAGAAGTTACTATTTCTTTCACATCCTTTAAAACTATTGAAGACGAAGATTTCGTAAAAATTTATAATACAGCTACCTCTGAGTTATTAGCAACTTATTCCGGAAATTATACAACAACATTGCCTGATCCGGTTACTTCTCCAAGCGGAAAATTATATATTCTATTTACAAGCAGCTCTTTTACTAATGACGAAGGTTGGGAAGCTGTTTATACTTCTCCTGTTGAAAATCAAACGATATATGTAAATCCGGGATTCCAATTTGTTTCTTCATGTTTTGAACCCGCAAATCCTGATATGCTGGAAGTTGTTCAGGAAATTATTTCCGATGATCTTCTATATGTAAGAAACTCTGATGGAGCAATGTTAAGGAAAATAGGGCCAAATTGGGTAAATGGAATCGGTGATTGGATTGGAACCGAAGGTTATCTGATAAAAACTAATGCTGCCGGACAATTTACAATTGAAGGTAGTCTTATTCCTCAGGATACTCCTATTGAACTTACAGCTGGTTTCCAATTTGTAAGCTATCTACCTGGTGATGAAATGGATGCTACTCAAGCATTTAGCTCAATTATTGGTGATGATTTATTATACGTAAGAAACTCTGATGGAGCGATGTTAAGAAAGATAGGTCCGAACTGGGTTAACGGAATAGGAAATTGTATCCCAACCGAAGGATATTTAATCAAATTAGCTGCTGATGCTACATTGATTTATCCTAATACAAAAAAATCCGAAAGTATTACTAAACTATTAGCTGAGCACTTTATTTTTGAAGGCGGAAATGCTGCCGATCCTGTTTATACAATTTATGTAGAAGGTTTAAATGTCGGTGATGAAATTGCCGCTTTTGATGATGAAATAATGCTTGGTGCAACACGAATCAATTCGTATAATACTTTCAATAATGAACTTGCAGTATTTAATACTACTTATAAAGGACAGGGTTATCAGGCAGGAAATTCTATTGTTTTGAAAGTTTGGGATTTCTCAACTAAAAATATAAATCAGGTTGATTTCACAATGCTTGATCCCTACAACGAAGCTTATACTCAAACTGTTTATCCTGTCGATGATGGTTTATACAGTGTTGTTAATATCTCTAAATCCTCAAGAGAAACCAATTTTGAGGAGACTATATCAATTTTCCCAAATCCTGCTACCGACAAGATTACAATTCAATCATCATCTGTAATCAACAAAATAATTATTATTAATTGTGTTGGTCAGGTGATGTACAAGAAATTACACAACAGTAATCTGATCAATATTAAAACCGAAGATTTCAATCCCGGAATTTATATCATTAAGATTGAAAGTAATTATGAGATTATTAACAAAAAAATAATGATTGAATAAAAATCTTTTTTATATCTTTGCCCGCAAATTATTCACTAAAATAGAATTATTATGAAAACAAAATTTCTATTAATTTCAGCAGTTTTATTTCTCTTACAGGTAAATATTTACGCAAAATTTGTTGAAATTGATGACGCACGAAAAGTTGCCAAAAACTGTTATTACGAAAAAATTAACCAATACCATAATGGTATTAATTACGAAGATTTATCAATTTTGTATGAATACACAGAAATGCAAAATAACGAAGAAATGTATTACGCCTTTGATTTTGATGAGGGATTTGTAATCGTTTCTGCTGAAGATGCTTATGTTCCAATTATTGGATATTCATATCAAGGAATTTATCCAACAGAAAACCTTTCTTATAATTTCGATAGCTATATGCAAAGTTTTATTGGTCAAATTCAATACATTAGAGACAATTCAATTTCTGCTACTGATGAAATTAAAGATCAATGGGAACATTTATTAACAGAGGATATTACAACATTAATTACAAGCCCTAACAGAGATGTAACAACTCCATTGACTTCAGGAATGTGGAATCAGGATAATCCTTACAACTTTTTATGTCCGGCAGATCCTGCAGGGCCGGGTGGACATGTTTATGCCGGTTGTGTTGCAACCGCTATGTCGATGATCATGTATTATTGGAGATATCCATTAAACGGAGAGGGACAACATACTAGTTATGGTTCACCTGAATACGGGCCACTTACGGTAAATTTTGGTAATACATATTACCAATGGGATGGAATGAAAGATGTTATTGATAATAATAATCCTGTTCCAATTGCTGAAATTATGTATCACTGCGGAGTGGCTGTTGATATGATGTATAGCCCTGATGGTTCAGGAGCTTATAGTTATCAAGTTCCCAGCAGGTTAAATGCCTATTTTAGATATCATTCATCAGTCCATATACAGAAATCAGGTTATTCTCAAACAGCCTGGATAAATTTACTAAAATCGGAATTAGATAATGGTTTTCCAATGTATTACTCAGGACAAAGCACCTCAGGAGGCCATGCTTTTGTTTGTGACGGATACCAGGGTGATAATTTTCATTTTAACTTTGGTTGGAGCGGTTCTGGAAATGGTTTCTTTTCTGTAAATAGTGTTGGTGGATTTAATTCGTTTCAAGCTATTGTACGAAATTTTGTACCAAGTGACACTGATTATCCGTATCATGCAAGTGGTTTAACAACAATAACTAAACCATCAGGTTCATTTACTGACGGTAGTGGCCCGGTTGAAGATTATTTGGATGACGCAAATGCCTCATGGTTAATTGATCCGCAAAATGCTCAGGATTCAATTAAATGGATAACTCTTAGTTTTACACATTTTGATATTGAAGAAAATGATTTCGTAAAAATTTATGATGGAGAAACTATCGAAGCTGATTTACTTGGAGAATTTACAGGTGATAATGTCCCGGCAAGTATATATTCCACAGGAAATAAAATGCTTATAACTCTTGAAAGTGATGGAAGCGGTACTGCATCTGGTTTCAAAGCTGAATACACAACTGCAAAACCAACATATTGTAGTGGAATGATAACTCTAACTGAACCTAATGGCGAACTTTCAGATGGAAGCGGGACTTTTAATTACAATAACGGTTCAGTTTGTAAATGGATGATACAGCCACCCGATGTCGAAGAAGTTACGATCTCTTTTACATCATTTAAAACTATTGAAGACGAAGATGAGATAAAAATTTTTAATACTGCTACTCAAGAGTTATTAGCTACTTATTCAGGTAATTATTCAACAACAATGCCTGATCCGGTTACATCTCCAAGTGGAAAATTATATATTCTATTTACAAGTAGTACTTTAACTAATGACGAAGGCTGGGAAGCTGTTTATACTACTCCTTTTAATAATCAAACAATAAATGTAAATCCTGGATTCCAATTTGTTTCTTCATGTTTTGAACCGGAAAATCCGGATATGGAAGAAGTTGTACAGGAAATAATTTCTGATGATTTAGTATATATTAGAAACTCAGAAGGAGCTATGTTAAGAAAAATAGGCCCAAACTGGGTAAACGGAATCGGTGATTGGATTGGAACCGAAGGTTATCTGATTAAATCTAACGCTTCCGGACAATTCACTGTTGATGGAACTCAGATTCCTCAGGCTACTCCAATTGAACTTACAGCCGGTTTCCAGTTTGTAAGCTTTCTACCCAATGAAGAAATGGATGCGATTCAGGCATTTATCTCAATTATTGATGATGATTTGTTATACGTAAGAAATTCAGAAGGTAATATGCTCAGAAAAATCGGTCCTAACTGGGTTAATGGAATAGGAAATTGTATTCCTACCGAAGGATATCTTGTCAAACTAGCCACTGATGCTACATTGATATATCCTAATACAAAAAAATCAGAAAGTATTATAAAAATACTTCCCGAACATTTTGTTTTTGAAGGCGGAAATGCAGCCGATCCTGTTTATACAATTTATGTTGAAGGCTTAAATATCGGTGATGAAATTGCCGCTTTTGATGGCGAAACAATGCTTGGTGCAACTCGAATCAATTCGCAAAATACTTTTAATAATGAGCTTGCCGTTTTCAATACTACTTATAAAGGAAATGGTTATCAAGCAGGAAATTCTATTGTTTTGAAAGCCTGGGATTTCTCAACGCAAGCTATTAATCAATTTGGTTTCACAATGCTTGATCCTTACAACGAAGCATATATCGAAAATGTTTATCCTGCCGAAGACGGTTTGTACAGTGTTGTAAACATAAATAAATCATCAGTTGAAGCAAGCCTTGAGGAAACTACATCAATTTTCCCAAATCCTGCTACCGACAAGATTACAATTCAATCATCATCCATAATTAACAACATAGTTATTATTAATTGTGTAGGCCAGGTGATGTACAAGGAATCGCACAACAATAATCTGATAAATATTAAAACCGAAAATTACAATGCCGGAATTTATATCATTCAGATTGAAAGCAATAATGAGATTATTAACAAAAAAATAATGATTGAATAAAAGTCTTAGCATTATTAAAATTGTTGACATAAATTAATAGTCAGGAGTAAAAATTACTTCTGACTATTTTTTTATATCTTTGCAAATAATATTAATCACTAAAAACAAAATTATTATGAAAACAAGATTACTGCTAATTTCGGCAATTCTATTTCTCTTACAGGCAAATATTTACGCAAAATTTGTTGAAATTGATGACGCACGAAAAGTTGCTAAAAACTGTTATTACGAAAAAATGAACCAATACCATGAAGGTATTAATTACGAAGATTTATTGATTTTATATGAATACACAGAAATGCAAAATAGCGAAGAAATGTATTACGCCTTTGATTTTGATGAGGGATTTGTAATCGTTTCTGCCGAAGATGCTTATGTTCCGATTATTGGATATTCATATCAGGGAATCTATCCAACAGAAAACCTTTCTTATAATTTTGATAGTTATATGCAAAGTTTTATTGAGCAAATTCAATACATTAGAGCCAATTCGATTTCTGCTGTTAATGAAATAAAAGAACAATGGGACCATTTGTTAACTGATGACATTACTACTTTGAATACAAATGCTAACAAAGATGTTCTAACTCCATTGACTTCAGGAATGTGGAATCAGGATTCTCCTTACAACATTTTATGTCCGGAAGATGACGGGCCGGGTGGACATGTTTATGCCGGTTGTGTTGCGACTTGTATGTCGATGATCATGTATTATTGGAGATATCCGATACACGGAGAGGGAGAACATTCATATTGGCCTTCACCTGAATATGGGCAATTATACGTGAATTTTGGTGAAACATATTACCAATGGGATGGGATGAAAGATAATATTGATAATATTAATCCGTATCCTATTGCCGAGTTAATGTACCACTGTGGAGTGGCAGTAAATATGAGTTATGGCCCTGATGGTTCCGGTGCTTTCAGTGGAAATGTCCCCGGTAAATTAGATTCTTATTTTAGATATAATACAGCCGAATTTTGTGAGAAGGCAGATTATACTCAAATAGATTGGCAAAATTTAGTGAAAAGTGATTTGGATAATGGTTGGCCATTATATTATTCAGGGCAAAGTACCAGTGGTGGCCATGCCTTTGTTTGTGATGCATATCAAGGTAATAATTTTCATTTTAACTTCGGTTGGAGCGGCTATGGAAATGGATTTTTCTCTTTGTATAGTGTTGGTGGTTTTAATATGGATCAAGCGGTTGTGAGAGAATTTATCCCAAGCGATCCTGATTATCCATATTATCCAAGTGGGTTAGATACCATAACCCAAATATCAGGTTCATTTACAGATGATAGCGGCCCGATTGAAGATTATTTGGATAATACGGATGCATCATGGCTTATTGACCCGCAAACTCAACAGGATTCAATTACTAATATCATATTAGGATTTAAACATTTTGATCTTGAAGAAAATGATTATTTGAGGGTTTATGATGGTGAAACTATCGAAGCTGATTTAATTGGAGAGTTTACAGGTGATAATATCCCTGCAGGTATGTCTTCCACAGGAAATAAAATGCTTATAACATTTGAAAGCGATGGAAGTGGTACTGCTTCGGGTTTCAGAGCTGAATTCTCAACTACCAGGCCAACTTATTGTTCCGGTTTAGTTACTATTACTGAACCATCCGGCGAACTTACTGATGGAAGTGGAACGTTTAATTACAAAAACGGATCGGTTTGTAAATGGAGGATCCAACCACCCGATGCTGAGGAAGCCACTATTACTTTCACATCCTTTAATACTATTGAGGATGAAGATATTGTTAAAATTTATAATACTGAAACTTCTGAGTTATTAGCAACTTATTCAGGTAATTATACAACAACAATGCCTGATCCGGTTACTTCTCCAAGTGGAAAATTGTATATTTTATTTACAACTAGTTCTTTTACTAATGATGAAGGCTGGGAAGCTGTTTATTCTACTCCTCTTGAAAATCAAACTATAAATGTAAACCCGGGATTCCAATTTGTTTCTTCATGTTTTGAACCCGCAAATCCTGATATGCTGGAAGTTGTTCAGGAAATTATTTCCGATGATCTTCTATATGTAAGAAACTCTGAAGGAGCAATGTTAAGAAAAATAGGGCCAAATTGGGTAAATGGAATCGGTGACTGGATTGGAACCGAAGGTTATTTGATAAAAACTAATGCTGCCGGACAATTTACTGTGGATGGTACACTTATTCCTCAGGCTACCCCCATTGAACTTATAGCCGGTTTCCAATTTGTGAGCTTTTTACCCGGTGATGAAATGGATGCCATTCAAGCATTTAGCTCAATTATTAGTGATGATTTATTATACGTAAGAAACTCTGAAGGAGCGATGTTAAGAAAGATAGGTCCGAACTGGGTTAACGGAATAGGAAATTGTATCCCAACCGAAGGTTATCTTATCAAACTCGCCGCTGATGCTACATTGATCTATCCTAATTTAAAATCATCAGAAAGTATTACAAAAATTCTTCACGAACATTTTGTTTTTGAAGGTGGAAATGCAGCCGATCCTGTTTATACAATTTATGTTGAAGGTTTAAATATCGGTGATGAAATTGCAGCTTTTGATGGCGAAACAATGCTTGGTGCAACACGAATCAATTCACAAAACACTTTCAATAATGAACTTGCTGTATTTAATACTACTTATAAAGGACAGGGTTATCAGGCAGGAAATTCTATTGTTTTGAAAGTCTGGGATTTCTCAACTCAAACTATAGATCAGGTTGATTTCACAATGCTTGATCCTTATAACGAAGCTTATAATAAAACTGTTTACCCTGGTGAAGACGGTTTATACAGTGTTGTTAATATCACTAAATCTTCAAGCGAAGCCGATTTTGAAGAAACTACATCAATTTTCCCAAATCCTGCTACCGACAAGATTACAATTCAATCATCATCTGTAATCAACAAGATAGTTATTATTAATTGTGTTGGCCAGGTGATGTACGAGGAATCACACAATAGTAATTTGATTAATATTAAAACCGAAAATTACAATCCCGGAATTTATATCATTCAGATTGGAAATAATAACGAAATCATTAACAAAAAAATAATGATCGAATAGATTTAATAAAAAAAAACATTGAAAAAAAGCTATTTCTTGATTGAGATAGCTTTTTTTTTATACTTTTATCTCATTAAATAATGAAATTGGAAATTAGAAATTCAGGAAAAGGCCAAATTTCTAATTTCTTAAAAACACAAACAGTTAAATACAAATCAGTTACTAAAATATAAACATATCTACCGCTGATTTCCGCTGATATTTTTTCTGCGTTAATCTGCGTAATCTGCGGGAAACAAATTTTAAACAAATGAAAAAACTATTTACCTTATTTTTTGTTTTGTCAATTTTCTGTATTAATGCAAAAGAAATTGACGTAAAACAAGCCAAAAAAGTTGCTTTGAACTTTTACTATGAAAGAGTTAATTTTAATCAAAAATCAACTTATTCCGATTTAAAAATAACAGATCATTTCATTATTAATGGTTCTGAAACAATTGCCTTACATTGCTTTAATATAAACAAAGGAGGCTTTGTAATAGTTTCGGGTGATGATGGGTTTTTACCTGTTTTGGGATATTCTTTTACAGGGAAATATTCTGATATTGATCAACCACCACAATTTGAAGACTGGATAAAGTTTTATATTGATCAAATTAATTATGCAATAGAAAACAAAATTCAACCTTCAGATGAAGTAACTTTATTATGGAAACATCTACTAACACAAGATGTTAATGAATTATCAGATTTTTCAGGAAGAGATGAAGTAGAACCTCTACTAACAACCACATGGAATCAGGGACGATATTACAATGAAATGTGTCCTGCCGACGAAAATGGACCCGGAGGCCATACTTATGCCGGTTGTGTTCCGGTTGCTATGGGTCAGGTATTGAATTATTTTCGTTTCCCACTTCAGGGTTTAGGTTCTTACTCTTATTACTGCCCTCCTTATGATACATTATCTGTTAATTTTGGAAATACTACGTATAGATGGGATGAAATGGCCTTGTATTTATCGGGAAGCAATTTAGCTGTTGCAGAGCTTTTGTATCACCTTGGTGTATCTTGTGACCTTGTTTATGGCCCCAATGGTTCGGGAATGTATAATCATAAAGCTGCCTATTCATTAAGAACCTATTTTAAATTATCCCCGGAAACAATATATGCTTATCGTGATAGCACTTCTATGGACTGGGATAGCCTGCTAATAACTCATCTCGACCGGAAAATCCCAATGTATTATGCAGGATGGTCGGTACCAAATATTAACGGCCATGCTTTTGTTTGTGATGGTTATCAGGAAGGAAATTATTATCATTTTAACTGGGGATGGGGCGGATCTTCTGATGGTTATTTTTATACGGATGCATTAAATCCCGGAGGAAGCAACTTTAATCTTGCCCAGGAATTAATTATAAATGCTTACCCCGATACGCTTCTTTACCAATATCCATATTACTGTCAAGGTGAAAAAACTCTTCTGACTTTCGATGGTACAATTGATGATGGTAGTGGCCCAATACATAATTATCAAAATAACATGGATTGTTCATGGTTGATTTCACCAGAGGATTCAGTAAATTTCATTGAGTTAGAGTTTTTAAAATTCAATATTTCTGCAAATGATACTTTATTTGTTTTTGACGGCGAATCAACTTCTGATCCACTATTGGGTGCGTTTACGGGAAGTACAATTCCTGAAATCATTTATTCATCGGGTGAGAAATTATTTCTGAAATTTACAACTAACGATACATTAACTGAAAAAGGTTGGTTGGCAGCATATTTCTCAGATGTAGCAATATTTTGCACACCCACTATAACTACTTATACCGCAGTAGGAGATACACTTAGCGATGGAAGCGGAACTTACAATTATAAAAATTCTACAATATGTTTATGGCAAATAGCACCTCCGGATGCAGAATCGGTAACACTTTATTTTACTGAATTTCAAACAGAAGAAGAAAATGATTTTATTAAGATATTTGATGCAGTTACACAAGAGCTACTTGCCGAGTATTCAGGATATTATTACGACACAATTGCATTACCGGAACCAGTTACTTCAGAAAGTGGTAAAATGTTTATCCAATTTAGTACTAATCAAACTATAACTGCGCCCGGTTGGAATGCTTATTACACGATTCCTCCATCTGCTATTAATGAATTTGACACGTTTAATAATTTGACGATTTTTCCAAACCCAGCTTCAGATATTCTAAACATAGAATTCTCCTGCAATAATTCTGATCCTATAGAATTGAAATTAATTTCAATTTGTGGTAAGACACTTTATTCGTGTGTTTTAAATTCAAAAAACGGAAAATATCAAAATGAAATTGACTTACATAATTATAAGCCCGGGATTTATTTTATTGAACTGAAATCAGAAAAGGGCAGAATTGTTAGGAAAGTTGCTGTGAATTAGATTTTTGGATTAAGATTTGTTGTGCTTCGCTGCGTGATTGAGGGGAAAGGCTAAAGTTTATATTGTGAAAAATTACAGATCAAACAATTGTATATATTTGTAAATCAAAGTTAATCAGTAATTAAACCTTTTAAAGATAAGTTGAACAAACTAAATAAACTTTAAAAGAATAACAAAGCCAACAATTTAATGAAGCAAATCCAAAGTGTGGAGTTATGAACAGGGAAAACCAAAATATAGAATGGAAGAATATCTGGAAAGATGAATATCTTAAATGGATTTCGGGCTTTGCCAATGCAAGCGGGGGTATTCTGTATATTGGTGTTGATGATAGCGGGCAAATTACCGGGATAGATAACTGCAGAAAATTGCTGGAAGATTTACCCAATAAAATCCGTGATATTTTGGGTGTTATGGCGGAAGTCAATTTGCTTGAAAAAGACGGCAAAGAATATCTTGAAATAATTACAGAACCTTATACAACGCCAATTTCTTACCGTGGAAAATATTATTATCGCTCAGGAAGTACTCTGCAGGAGCTTAAAGGACCGTCTTTAGAAAAATTGCTTTTAAAGAAAATGGGCAAAAAATGGGATGGTGTTACGGCTTACGGGTTTAAAACGGAAGACCTGTCACTTCTCGCCTTTGAGATTTTCAGAAAAAAAGCCAAAAGAAGCAAAAGGATCCCCGTTGAAGATTTGGAAGACACGAATGAAAAACTACTTGATTTATTGGGACTTTTAAGCGAAAACCAATTGAAAAGAGCAGCAATATTGGCATTTGGAAAAAATCCCGAAAAATTAGTTACCGGTGCTTATGTAAAAATAGGTTTTTTCCGTACGCATACCGATCTGCTTTATCAAGACGAAATCCACGGCAGTTTGTTTGAACAAGCGGAAAAAACAATGGATTTGCTACTCACCAAATATATGCGGGCAAACATCGCCTACGAAGGCCTTACACGCACCGAAACTTATGATTATCCCGAAGATGCTTTGCGCGAAGCCCTGTTGAATGCTTTGATACATAAAGATTATACGAGTGGCAGCCCTATACAGATTAGCGTATATGCCGATACACTTATGATTTACAATTCAGGGGAATTGCCAAAAAATTGGACAATTGAAAATTTCAAAGTTAAACATAAGTCGGAACCGGCAAACCCCGATATAGCTAATGCCTTTTTCCGTGCAGGATATATCGAAGTTTGGGGACGTGGCACTTTAAATATTGTTAATTATTGCAAAGAAGCCGGTTTGCCCGAACCTGATTTTGAATATGACAGTGGTGTTACAACGATTTTTAAAACAAGCCAAAAGGTAGAAGAAAAAATGTCGGGGAAAATGTCGGGGAAAATGTCGGGGAAAATGTCGGGGAAAATGTCGGGGAAAATGTCGGGGAAAATGTCGGGGAAAATGTCGGGGAAAATCTTTGAATTATTATCTGGAAACAAATATATTACAATACCGGAAATGGCAATACAATTAGGAATAACAGAGCGTACCATTGAACGACACATTAAGAAGTTTAAAGAAATGAACGTGTTAAGACGCGTTGGCTCTGCCAAAGGGGGATATTGGGAAGTGCTTAATAATGAATAAAGGGTAATGGAAATAATGAAACGTATAATTAAATCGGAACCGGCAAACCCCAATATAGCCAATGCCTTTTTCCGTGCAGGATATATCGAAGTTTGGGAACGTGGCACTACAAACGTTATAAAGTATTGCACTGATGCAGGTTTGCCTGAACCAATATATACCGATGAATTAGGCGGAGTAGCAATAGTATTTTCAACTAAGCATAATCAAACCAATGAAGAAAGATTTAGTATTGATTATGGAGAAAAAGACACTGTAAAAGACACTATAAATATTCTGTCAAAGAATGAAGAAAAAATGTTTGAACTGATAAAAAGGGACAGAAAAATAACTACAGAAGAACTTTCCAATAATGTTGGAATAAATTTAAGAAATATCAAAAAGAACATTCGTAAGTTAAAAGAAAAAGGATTATTAAAACGAATAGGCCCCGACAAAGGTGGGCATTGGGAGGTGATTGAAGAATAATTAATATGCAACATACTGTAGAAGAAATGGAAAAAGAAATATAAAATGATTTTGGCAATAGGATTTAGAGTAAGAAGCAAGCGGGGCACACAGTTTAGAATTTGGGCAAATTTATATCAGACAAATGAGGAAAATTTGTTAAATTTGGCAGCAAAGCCAAACGAAAATGAAACTAACTGAGACTGACATAAAGAGTATTGTTCAATCCGGCGAGGGTTACAATGCAGAGTTTAAAGTCCGTGTTCCGGCAAAGGTAAAAGAGCTTACCGAAGAAGTTTGCGCCCTTGCCAATGCTGCCGGTGGAGTTTTGTTGCTTGGTGTTGACGATGACAACATAATACAGGGCATTGAAATAAGCAACAGCAAACGCTCGGCTATCCAGGATTCACTTCATCAAATCAATCCTGATCTCTATTGTCCTTTCTATTTCGTTGATGTTGACAGCAAACAAGTTGGAGTAATAGAAGTGCCATCGGGATTACAAAAACCATATACTTTGTCAGGTGCAATTTATATCCGGCAAGGAGCAAATTCCCAAAAAATAACTTCCGTAGAGCAATTGCGTGATTTTTTTCAGCAGTCGGGCCATATCTATTTTGATGAAGGCAACTGTAAGGAGTTTTCTTTAGAAAATGATTTTGATAAAGAATTTTTTAAGGAATTCAGAATTATTGCGGGGTTTTCACCAGCAACAGATGATATGCAAATCATCAGAAATCTTAAATTATTAAATGAAGATAAATCTTTCAAAAATGGCAGTGTCTTATTTTTTAGCAAAAAGCCCGAAACATTTTTTGAAAAGGCAGTAATTCGATGTGTTGCTTTTGAAGGCACCGATAAAGTGCAAATAATTGATGACAAAGTTTGGGGAGGACCATTAATGCAACAATACCGTGATGCATTGCGGTGGCTGAAAACTAAATTGAGTGTGCGATATATTATTGAAGGTAGCGGACCCAGAAAAGAAGTTTGGGAAATTCCCGAAACAGCACTTAAAGAATCCATTATCAACGCCCTGTCTCATCGCGATTATTATGACAAAGGTGGCAGGACAATGATTGAATTATTTGATGACCGGATAGAAATTACCAATCCGGGCGGTTTGGTCAGTGCCATTTTACCTGAAGAATTCGGAACAAAAAGTTCGAGCAGAAATCCATTGGTTTTTGGTTTATTCCAAAGAATAGATATGGTTGAACAAGTAGGTTCGGGGATCAGGCGAATAAAAACAGCTATTCGTGAAGCCGGATTGCCGGAACCTGTATTTAAAACCAAAGGTATGTTTACGATTGTTTTTGAGCGGCCGATTGAGAAAACTGTGGAGAAAACTGTGGAGAAAACTGTGGAGAAAACTGTGGAGAAAACTGTGGAGAAAATAATCAAACTAATAAACCAAAATTCAAAGATTACAATCAAAGAACTAGAGGGAGCCTCAGGATTGAGTCGGCGAGGAATAGAATGGAATATTGCCAAATTAAAAGAACAAGGTAAATTAATACGCATTGGCCCGGACAAAGGCGGGCATTGGGAAATAGTCAAATAATCATTTAATTTAACTAGCTTGGAAAAAAATAATATCCCTGACAAAAAAATTATTAATGATGCAGCAAAAAGAATAAAGGGTTTTGTTCATCGGACACCTGTTTTAAGTTCCGAAAATTTCAACTCACTTCTAAAAACCGAAATATTTTTTAAATGTGAGAATTTTCAGAAAGCAGGAGTTTTTAAATCAAGAGGGGCAGTGAATGCGATATTTTCTCTTTCTGAAAATGAATTGAAAAATGGCGTTGCAACTCATTCGTCGGGAAATCATGCACAGGCATTGGCGAGGGCTGCAAAATTAAGAAATACAAAAGCTTATATCGTAATGCCCAAAAATTCTTCGGAAGTAAAAATTGCTGCAGTCAGGAATTATGGCGGTGAGATAACTTTTTGTGAAGCAAACCTTGACTCACGTGAAAAAACTCTTGAAAAAATTATTGATAAAACTCAAACTACTGAAATACATCCTTACAATAATTACAAAATAATTGCAGGACAAGCAACTGCAACCAAGGAGTTAATTGAAGATGTTGATTCACTTGATATTATTATGGCTCCGGTAGGAGGGGGTGGCTTACTAAGCGGGACTGCTTTAGCTGCTTTTCATTTTTCGCCCGGAACAAAAGTCATTGCCGGTGAGCCAAAACAAGCTGATGATGCATTTAGATCGTTTTATCAAAAAAAACTCATACCTTCAGTTAACCCGAACACAATCGCAGACGGTTTATTAACCTCACTCGGATCATTAACTTTTCCGATTATCTGTGAATATGTTAACGAAATAATCACCGTTAGCGAAGAGTCAATTATTAAAGCTATGAAACTGATTTGGGAAAGAATGAAAATCATTGTCGAACCTTCTTCGGCGGTTCCATTTGCAGCTATTCTTGAGAATAGAAAATATTTTGAAAATAAAAGAATAGGCATAATAATTTCAGGTGGAAATGTCGATCTAAACAAAATCCCCTGGTAAGCATGAATAATTCAGGTATTTTATATTTAATCCCCACAACCCTCGGTAACGATAATACCGACAAAGTTATTCCGCAATATAATTATGCGATCATTAATTCTCTTGACGAATTTATTGTCGAGGAATTGCGTTCGGCACGAAGATTTCTGCGAAAGGCAAATTTTAATAAAGATTTTGATAATGTGATTTTCCATGTTTTAAACAAACACACAAAATACGAAGAATCAATATATTATCTTGAATCTTTAAAAAAAGGAAAGAATATCGGGCTGTTATCAGAGGCCGGAGTACCTTGTGTTGCTGATCCAGGGGCTGAAATAGTAAAAATGGCGCATAAAAGCAATATTAAAGTTATTCCATTAACGGGCCCTTCATCAATTATCCTTTCTTTGATGGCTTCAGGTTTTAATGGACAGAATTTTGCATTCATCGGATATTTGCCGATAAAAGAAAACGAAAGAAATAGAAAAATTAAGGAGCTTGAAAATTTAGCTCTTAAGAATAATCAAACACAAATTTTTATCGAAGCACCTTATCGAAATACCCAAGTTCTAAACTCGTTGATAAAAGTTTGTTCAAATAAGACTCAATTATGTATTGCCTGTAATCTGACTCTTGAAAATGAATATATTTCTACTAAATCAATTTTTGAGTGGAGAAAATATAAGCCCGAAATTCAAAAGAAACCTACCGTTTTTTTAATATCAGTATGATTTCTGAACTCACTAAAAACTGCAAAATATTAAATTTAAATTCTTTATCCCCAATTGTTAAACCTGCCTATGCCGAAACGGCTACGTGCAGGCAGGTTGTTATATGGTTAAATCATAAATTTTGATGAACTTACGAATCTGTTAAAAGTATTTAGAACGGAACATCTTCTTCATTCATATCATTCATTTTTGAAGGAATTGTACGAATATTTTGTTGATTATCGAAATTTGTATTTGCTTCAAGGTTTTCCATCGAAGAATATTCGTTGTTGTCGGGATCAACGAATTTTGCAAATTGATTTATAAAGCGTAATGAAATATCACCTAAGGCACCATTACGATGTTTGGCAATATTGATGATAGCACTTCCCGTAGTTGGATTACCTTCCTCATCCTGATCAATATTATAATATTCGGGGCGATAAATAAACAAAACCATATCGGCATCCTGCTCAATGGCACCCGATTCACGCAAGTCGGAAAGAATGGGTTTTTTTGATCCTGCACGAGTTTCTACTGCACGACTCAATTGTGATAATGCAAGAATTGGTATATTCAACTCTTTTGCAAGTCCTTTCAACGAACGTGAAATTAAACTGATTTCCTGCTCACGATTTGATTTTTGATCGGCGGCGGCAGTCATCAATTGCAAATAATCAACCAAAATCAATTCTATGTTATGCTGAGCTTTAAGCCGGCGACATTTTGCACGTAATTCAAAAACAGAAAGACCGGGTGTGTCGTCAATAAAAATCGGTGCTTCCATCAATTTATTAATTTGTGAATTCAATTGCTGCCACTCATAATTTTCGAGATTTCCTCTTTTTAGTTTATCGGCCGAAAGTTGTGTTTCTGCAGAAATTAATCTTGTAACCAATTGAATTGACGCCATTTCGAGTGAAAATATGGCTACCGGTTTATTAAAATCAACGGCCATATTTCTTGCCATTGATAAAGCAAAAGCAGTTTTACCCATACCCGGACGTGAAGCAATAATAACAAGATCTGATTTTTGCCAACCTGAAGTGATGAGGTCTAACTCGGTAAAACCGGATGGAATACCCCGCAAATACCCTTCCTGATCTTTTGCAGCCCGAATTTCTTTTACTGCTTCACTTATCAATTCCGAAATATTTTCGAAATTCCGTCTTAGATTACTTTCGCTAACCGAAAACAAATTACTTTCAGCTTTATCAAGCAAGTCAAAAACATCTGTCGTATCTTCGTAGGCATCTTTAATAATTTCCGAAGATATCCTAATTAATTCGCGTTGGATGAATTTCTGTGATATTATTCTTGCATGAAATTCAACATTTGCTCCCGATGCAATGCGGTTTGTTAATTGTGTAATATAAAATGGGCCTCCGACAATTTCAAGTTCCCCACTGTTTTTTAGTTCGTTTGTAACCGTAAGAATGTCAACCGGTTCAGTTTTTGAAAACAATCTTAGAATTGCTGAAAATATCTTATGGTGTGCTTCTTTATAAAATACTTCGGGTTTTAGAATATCAATAACAGCAGTTAAAGCATCTTTTTCAAGCATAATTGCCCCAAGAACAACTTCTTCCATATCAACAGCCTGAGGCGGCAACTTTCCATGCTCCGGAAAAGCCTGTACCGACATTGGCCGGGCCCTCCTAATTTTTACTTTTTCAGTTACTTCCTTAGTTTTGCCGATAGAATTGTTTACATTGTTTTCCATTAGGCAAAAATATAATAATAAAACTACAAAGTAAAACGTAAGATAATATTTTTGGGATTTTTTTTAAATTGATTAGAGTCAGTTCATAAAGTTTCAATATATATAATAAAAACCGTTGAAACGGTTAAATACTTTCATATTTCATTAGTAGCCCACGACTTAAGTCGTGGGTTGCTTAAGGTGTGAAGCTTCGCCAACCATTTTAATGGTTTATTAATTACAATCAAGAATAAAATTAAGTAATTTTATCGCTGAAAATTATATCATTTTAATAAATTAAAAGAAATAAAGTTTTGGATAATAATTTTTTTACATCTGATACTTACGACACTCCGGAAAGTACTCACCGCATTTTTCTTGATAAAATAATGTTTAATACTCGCATATATTTTGTTTTAAAATTCCTTAAATTAGTTTTAAAGACCAGAAAACTTGCATTAAAGGGTGAATATGATGATAATAAGTGGGAATTATCATCATACACAGTTTTTAAGTTAATTGAAAACTGTGGAGGAAAAATTCATATCACCGGATTAGATTATTTGCGAAATTGCGAGGGACCTGTGGTTTTCATTAGTAATCACATGAGTACAATGGAAACAATGATATTTCCTTGCATAATTAACCCAATAAAAAAAATAACTTTTGTTGTGAAAGACAGCCTTGTTTCACATCCTTTTTTTGGCTCAATTATGCGTTCACGAAAACCGATTGTTGTCGGCAGATCAAATTCAAGAGAAGATTTTAAAATAGTTATGGATAAAGGTGAAGAAATATTGGCAAGTGGTAAGTCGATCGTAATATTTCCTCAAAGCACAAGAAGAGTTGAATTTATTCCAAGGGAGTTTAATTCTTTAGGTGTGAAATTAGCAAGTAGGGCAAACGTAAAAATTATTCCGATGGCAATAAAAACCGATTTTTGGGAAAACGGGAAATACATCAAAGACTTAGGGCCTATCAATCGAAAAAAACAAATTTACATTTCTTTCGGGGAGCCAATATTAGTGAAAGGAACAGGTAAAGAAGAACATAAAAAAATAATTGAGTTTATTTCTTCTAATTTGGCAAAATGGAAGGATTAAGGTGAATTTTTCACTTTACGGATGGATACATAAAAAAAACGGTTTCTAAAATTAATTCTTTTAGAAACCGTTTTTATTAATTTAAAAATTTAAATCTTTAATAACTTCTGCGGTTAAAACCACCTCTGTTATTTCGATCATTATTTTCTTTAGGTTTTGCTATTTTCACAACAATTGTTCTTCCATCAAGTTCACTATCATTTAGTTTGTCGATAGCAGCGTTAGCTTCATCATCATCAGTCATTTCGATAAATCCAAAACCTTTGGAACGACCTGTAAATTTGTCTGTAATAATTTTTACAGAACTAACATCTCCAAAAACTTCAAAAGCTTCTCTTAAGCCGTCTTCCTGGGTGTTAAAATCTAATTTTGCAATAAAAATGTTCATAAATATGAGTTAAAAAAATTATAATATATTTTGCAAAATAACTACATTTTCTTTTAATAACCAAAACTTTCGCTTTTTTTATCTCAAACTCAATTAATTTCTTGAAAAGAATCTTTATTTTTGTATATTAAATGTTGTGAATAACCAGTCTCCTTTGAAATTGAATTAATTTTAGGTGAATTTAATTAAAAAAAACTTAGCACATAATAATACCCAACTACAAACGAATATATTAATTTTAATAATGTGCTCGTTAAAAAACCAATAAATGAACCCAAACCAGATCGAAAAGCAACATTAGAACTTTTACCTATCATTAATTCTCCAACTACTGCTCCGATAAAAGGCCCGATAATAATTCCGATAGGAGGGAAGAAAAATATTCCAAGTACCAGGCCAACAATACTTCCCCTGATCCCTGATTTTGATCCTCCAAGTTTTTTAGTTCCATACGCAGGGACTATATAATCCAAAGCAGTAACAATAATCATTATAACTCCAAACCAAATTAAAAACTCACTTGTAAAGGGCGGTGTTGATTTGAGTTGTAAAAGCAAAAGTGAAGAAAAGCTAATTGCAGGCCCCGGAATGACAGGGAGAATACATCCGATAATACCTACAATTAAAAGTATTCCTGAAATTACTGACCAAAGAATATCCATTTTTTTAGATTAAATTTTAAACCACTTTGTTTAGAGGTTAGATTATTACTTGTTTTTAAAAAGTTCTTTCTCAATCATATTCATTATTTCACTTGCTTTTCCTTTAAGAAAAACATCAGTGATCTTGTTTGTGAAATTCGATTCTTCCGGGTTGACTTCAATAATTGTTGCTCCGTTTTGTTTGGCAAGATAAGGAATTTGGCAAGCAGGCATAACTTCACCGATTGTACCGATCACCAGAAAAACTTCCGATTTTTCCGCAGCTTCAAGCGAAGCTGAGTATGCTTTTTGCGGAATTCCTTCTCCAAAAAAAATAAAATCAGGTTTTAATAATCCGTCACATTCACTGCATTTTGGTGGCAAAGATGATAAACTTACATGGTTGATATTATATGATTTTCCGCAATTTGTACAAATCAAATACTTTGAATTGCCATGAAATTCATGTACAATTCTGCTGCCTGCTTCCTGATGTAAGTTATCAATGTTTTGTGTTATAACATTATCGATCAATTTGTTTTGTTCCATTAATGCCAAAACTTCATGGGCTTTATTGAAAGTTACTTTTCCAAAAAAGTCATAAAAAATTTCTTTTATCACTTTCCACGAATCTTTTGGATAATTATGAAAATAATTAATATCAAGTATTTTAGGATCATATTTACTCCACAATCCTTCTTTACCTCTAAAAGTTGGAATGCCGCTTTCGACAGAAATTCCCGCACCGGTGAATGCAGTGGTAGCTTTTGAGTTTTTTAGAATTTTTGCAGCCTGGAGTATGTTATCTTCAATTTTTTTCATAATACTTAAAACAATTTGATTCTAATTGGAAAATGCTTGAATGCGTAAATGATTGAATGCGTGAATGTATAAGCCCAATCATTCTCATTCATTCTCTCATTCTTCCATTCTCTTATTAAAACCTAAAAGTAAATCCAATCCCAAAACTTTCATGAATTTGAAGTTTCGGGCCTTCCGATACCTTTGTTTTTTTATTATCAATAACTTCATATTTTGGAATAAGAATATTGTGATCATAAATGCAATGAAAATACAAATTTGTTGATATATGTTCATTAACTTTAAGATCGAATTTGGATTCCCAGTCAATATCAATATTCCATCTGTTGTTTAAATTATCATCTAAATAATTGTTATACAAAACTAATTTTGTTTCACCGGTAATGTTTTTAAAAATTTCCTCTTTGACTTTACAAATAATATTTATCCCGAATTCTGCTTTTCGCTTTTTCCCGTTTTTGATTATAACTCCGGATGTGTCATACTCGGCCGGAGTTACTCCAAATGCACCCTTGTCGGCCAATTCCTGATTTAATACTAAAATTAATTTCCCTGCAGCAGGTGACAGAAACAGCGAAAACTTTTTGCTTGGTTTATATTCAAAACCAAGTGATAATGTAATATATGCCGGTGAAAAAAAGCCGGAAATAAGAGTTGAGTCATCAGGATATTTGAATCCGTTTGCAAATTGTGTTTTGAAATTAAGAACAGTGCCGGCATACCAGTGTTTGAAGGCTTTATGCCCGTAAGTCGAACTTAAATCAATTTTATCATCAGTTTTTTGGATTCTTATTTTTTCATTATCACCACTAAATCCCATTAATCCATAAGCCAGGTTAACATCATTCTCAAAACTAATATTATCTTTTTTGTATTTAGCTTCAAAAACCAATTCTGATTTGCCTGATAATGAACTTTCACCTCCTGCTGCCCAGTTTGTAAAACTCGTCTGATTAAAAATTAATTTGCTAACAGTTTCAAAACTCCAAAATTTAGTAGAATCAGAACTATTTGTAAGTTTTGTTGAGTCGGGCAAAATATTTGCAAAAGAATTAATTGAAAAAATAGTTATGAAAATAATAAACAATAATCGTCTGTTCATATCATGCTTATTTAAAAGGGCATAAGGGGAATACAGGTATAAATGTTAAAGGTATAGGGGGAATAGAGACATAAGGTAAGGGTGTAGTGGAATTGTGTGTTTTCCATATTTCCATTATTTCCCATATTTCCATTATTTCCTATAAACCTTTATTTCCCTTATACCTCTATCTTTAAAATTCCCAATATATATTTGATAATTCAAGCTGTATAATAAAGAAAATTTATTTTTTCTTAGGATTATATCCTCTTTTCTTAGCCATATCTTCCATACGTTTCTGGAATCCGGATTTTTTTACTGTCTTTTTCTTGTTTTTCTGAATTTGCAAAAGGAGTTTATTTTCGTTTATAGCTTTTCTAAAAATAAACATTTGAAGGAAAGTAATAACATTAGCCAGTAAATAATAATAACTTAAGGCCGAAGCATAATTATTAAAAATTCCGAGGAACATTACGGGCATAAAATACATCATGGTTTTCATACCCGGCATTTGATTGCTCGTAGCTCCCATCATTTCATTATTGATTTTTGTATAGAAGATCGTTGAAACTGTCATCAAAAGAGTGAACAAACTAACATGGTCACCATAAAAAGGAATTTCAAACCCATTGGGGAATGTCCAGATTGAATCGTAAGATGAAAGGTCATGTGCCCAAAGAAATGATTTCTGCCTTAACTCAATCGAAGAAGGAAAAAACCTGAACATTGCAAAAAGAATTGGCATCTGCAATAGCATGGGAACACATCCGGCCATAGGATTTACTCCGGCTTTTTTATACAAAGCCATTGTAGCCTGTTGCTTTTTCATTCCATCTTCTTTTTTCGGAAATTTCTTGGTAATTTCGTCTATCTCCGGTTTTAGAACCCTCATCTTAGCCGATGATTTATAAGTTTTAAATGCAATCGGAAACAGAACCAGTTTGATCAATATTGTTAAAATCAGAATAATAATTCCATAGTTCCATCCAAAACTCCCAAGGAAATCAAAGACCGGAATAACAGAATAAACATTTACCCATGCAAGAAGGAAAAACCCCCAACCCAGTGGTATTTGTTGCTCAAGGTCAAGATCGTAAGAATTTAAAATGTTATATTTGTTTGGGCCGAAATACCACCTCATCGGAATACTTTGAGTTGGTGAAGTGCTGATTGGTACTGATATTTCCGAATACATCGACTTACAATAATGATCGCGATCGGGGCCTGTATATGTTTCTACATCAGCATTATTGAAAAATTCGTTGGCTATCAGAGTTGAACAGAAAAAACGGGTTTTGAATGAAATCCATTTAATCTTTGATTTTAATGATTCCTTATTATCGCTTCTTTCCGAAAGGTAATCAACTTCATCCTTATAATATTTATAATAAACTGTTGATTCGTTTCTTTCATTATCAAGGCTTTTTTCCTGTCTTCTCAGGTTTGCACTCCATGCAAGATTTATAAAGCCGGGATTTGAAGTGATAATTTCATTCATTCCGGCAAAATTTATCGTATAAGGCATCATATAACTATCGCCGCGAAGTGTATAAAGAAATTCAATATATTTGTTTGCGTTAGGTATGCCTTCGCTGTCATCGGCATAAAGCCTCATGGCAAATTGAACAGAATCGCTTCCGTTAACTACTATTGAATCATTACCGTCAAAAATGTATGTACTCCAATGAGGTTTAAAATATAAATCGGAAGTATTTATAATTCTGTTGTTTGCGAAAAACGAAAATCCAAACGCTGAAGAATCCGCCTCAAATAAAATCAAAGGCAATGAATCGTAGGTTTGATAATCTTTAAGCTGTGCAGAGAAAATCCTTCCGCCTTTTGAAGAAATTTTGATTTTCATCACATCATTTTCAAGAACGTAAAACTTTTGGTTTTCAATTCCCGAAGCAGCAAAAAGCCCTAATTTATCTTTAAGTAAACTAAGGTCTTCGGTTTCTGTTTGTTGTTCTGCTAAGCTTTCTTCAATAATTTTGTTTGGATTTGCTTCTTCCTGAGCTTTTTTTATGGCATCAGCCTGAGCAATTGAATCATAATAATGCTTCCTGACCTGCATTATAGAATCCTGTTTACGTTGTTGAGCAGCTTTTTCTTCTTCCGAAGGTTGCATTAATAAACTTGATCCTACTAAAATAATGAAGATCAATACGAAGCCAAGAATAGAGTTTTTGTTCATCTGTTAGAAATTTTCGGCAAATATAAATTATTTGAATGAAATGTACTTTATAATATTTTCATTATTATAACAACGAAAGAAAGAAAATATTATTTATACTGAAACGCATAAACTTTGCAATTGATGAAACCATAAAAGAATTAGTATTTCAATAGTTAATTTATGTTTTTTTGCATTCTCGTTCAGTGTCAGTTTAAAAGAATAAAGGTGATGACTTTGAGTAATCGCCTTCCAAAAAATGTTTAGTCAGGGCGCGACTTCAAGTCATGTACAGACATCTTATGACTTGGAAGATTGGTGGCTGAATTCAGAATATCGGGTTGGGATGCTATCCCTTGTTTGTTTCTTGCTTTTTGTTTGCTTATTTACCCCGATCCTTACTTACAAAATAGGAGAGGAGCGAACTGCCTGATCGTTGGAATAAAAATCAAAAGACTTAATTTCCCAAACAATCAGGTAGCGAGGCACAGAGGACTACATAATTTTTCAATTTCCCTGACACAAAACAAAAACAATTAATATCTTTGCCATTTATTTTAATTTAATCTAAATAAAAAATAAATTGACACTATTCGATTTACAACAAGGCCAACAAGGAATCATCACAAAAGTCAAAGGGCGAGGGGCTTTCCGTAAACGAATTAAAGAAATGGGATTCGTAAAAGGGAAAGAAATAACTGTTGTAAAATCAGCACCTTTACATGATCCTATTGAATATCGAATACTTGATTATGATGTGTCATTAAGACGAAGTGAAGCAAAACTTGTTGAAGTTATCACACTTGAAGAAGCCAAAAACATACAAACCAAAACCTCATTTAATGGGGTTACTACCGATGATATTTTAAAAACATCTGCAAAAAAGAAAGGAAATATTATTGATGTTGCCTTAGTTGGCAACCCAAATTCAGGAAAAACTTCGCTATTCAATTATGCTTCGCACTCTAAAGAACATGTTGGAAATTACAGCGGTGTAACGGTTGATTTAAAATCCGCACGTTTTCAGCAAGGAGAATATACTTTCAATATTGTTGACCTGCCGGGAACTTATTCTTTATCAGCCTATACGCCTGAAGAATTGTACGTTAGAAAATATATTTTCAGCTCTTTTCCCGATATTGTAATTAATGTGGTTGATGCATCAAATCTTGAACGTAACCTTTACCTTACAACACAGCTAATTGACATGGATATCAGAGTAATAATTGCTTTGAACATGTTCGATGAATTAACAAAAAAAGGTGATAATTTCGATTATAAATCACTTGGTGAAATGATTGGAATACCCATTATTCCAACCATAAGTTCAAAAGGCACAGGATTAAAAGAGCTTTTTGATAAAGTTATTGAAGTTTATGAAGACCGCGATCCGATTGTCAGGCATATCCACATTAATTACGGAAAAGATGTTGAAAAATCTATTCGTAAAATTCAAGATGAAATATGGATAAATAAGGCATTAACCGACAGGGTTTCATCTCGATTTTATTCAATTAAACTTCTGGAAAAAGATAAAGCAGCCGAATTTTCACTTTCAAAACTTGAAAACTTTCCTTTAATTAAAGAAATAGCTGAATCAGAAGCAGATAAGCTGGAAACTCAATTTAAAGAAGATACAGAAACAATAATAACCGATGCAAAATACGGTTTTATTTCAGGTGCGCTTCGTGAAACATTTAAAGCCAATAAATTAAGCCGAAAAAGTAAAACCGATACGGAAATAATCGATACTTTTATAACTCATAAAGTTTTTGGGTTTCCAATCTTTCTTTTCTTCTTGTGGTTAATGTTCCAGACAACTTTTTCAGTCGGTTCATATCCAATGGAATGGATTAACTCACTAATTGGATATTTAAGCTCAACTTTTCAACATATTCTACCAAACGGAATGTTGAAGGACCTACTCATTGACGGGATTATCGGTGGTGTCGGAGGGGTAATTGTTTTCTTACCAAACATAATAATTCTGTTTTTCTTCATATCATTGATGGAAGATACCGGCTATATGGCTCGTGCTGCTTTTATTATGGATAAATTAATGCACAAAATCGGTCTTCACGGAAAATCATTCATTCCGCTAATTATGGGATTTGGTTGTAATGTTCCGGCAATTATGGCAACAAGAACTCTTGAAAACAAAAATGACCGTCTTCTTACAATATTGATTAATCCTTTTATGTCGTGCAGTGCACGTCTTCCTGTATATATTTTAATTACAGCTGCTTTCTTTCCAAAATACGCCGGTACGGTTCTATTTAGCATATATTTAATTGGAATATTATTAGCTGTTCTTATCGCAATTTTGTTTAAGAAAACTTTATTCAAGTCAAGTGATGCTCCATTTGTTATGGAACTCCCTCCCTATCGTATTCCAAGTTTTAAATCTACAACGAGGCACATGTGGTTTAAATCTTCACAATATTTAAGGAAAATGGGGGGAATTATTCTTGCTGCATCAATAATAATTTGGGCTTTGGAATATTTCCCGAGAAATACTGAAACCGATCAAAAATATGATAAAATAATAGCAAGCATCAATCAAGATTTTGAAGAAAATTTAAAAAACATTTCATTATCCGATTCAGTTGTTATTGCTTCATTAGAAAAACAAAAAGAGAAACAAATATCAAAATTATTAATTCAACAAAAATCCGAAAGGCAAAAAAACTCATACATCGGCCAGGTAGGGCATTTTATTGAACCGGCAATTGCTCCTCTTGGTTTTGATTGGAAAATGGGTGTAAGTATTTTGTCTGGCATTGCAGCCAAAGAAATAATTGTCAGCACGATGGGAGTACTTTATCAGGCCTCCCCCGAATCAGTTGAAGAATCCGCTTCATTAACCAAAAAACTTAAAACTCAAAAATACGAAATCGGAAAATTAAAGGGTAAAAATGTGTTTACACCTCTAAATGCCTTTAGTTTTCTTATCTTTATTTTGATATATTTTCCATGCATTGCTGTTTTTGTTACAATCAGTAAAGAAGCTGGAAGTTGGAAATGGGCAGTTTTTGTCTCAGTTTACACAACAAGTTTAGCTTATATTATGGCATTTTTAACTTATCAAATCGGAAGTTTATTTTAATAATAAAAAAATATGGTTTTTGATATTATCACATATATTATAATTTTCGCTGCTTTTGCTTACTCAATTAGAAGCATTTATTTAATGTTTTTTAAGAAAAGGTCAGCATGTGCAGGCTGTGCTGCCGGAAATTTATGTAATCTTAAAAAACCGGGCTACCCACATAAAGTTGGACATTCTCATTTTTCTTGAACCATATAAGGCATATAAGAACATATAAGATAGAAACTTATATTACCTTATATGCCTTACGACCAAAGGAAGTCCGTATGGATATAGTTTAAATTCAGATTTTATGGCCTTTCGATTCAAACAATTTGAAATTGAAGATGACAATTCGACAATGAAAGTCGGGACAGATGCTATTTTACTCGGCTCATGGGTAAATACTGAGAACATTCAATCGATACTTGAAATTGGAACAGGCAGCGGTGTTATTGCTCTTATGCTGGCCCAAAAAACTAACGCAAAAATAACGGCAATTGACATTGATAAAGATTCGATTTCACAAGCTAAAAATAACATCTTAAAAAGTAATTGGGCACAGCAGATTATTGCACAAGATATTTCTTTTCAGGATTTTATAAAATCATCAAATAAAACTTTTGATTTAATTGTAAGTAATCCGCCTTTCTTTGACAATTCATTAAAATCATATAATGCCAACAAAAATCTGGCAAAGCATAATGATAATCTATCTTATGATGATTTGATTTTGGGGGTAAAGAAAATCCTATCAAAAAATGGAAGTTTTTACACAATATTCCCTTATTCTGAGGGAATGACTTTTATGGCAAAAGCAGAAATTAATAATATGTTTTGCACCAAAACCTTATTAATAAAACCTAATATTAAAAAACCTGTAAATCGTATTTTATTTCAATTTCAATTCAATAAACCCGCAAAAATTATTGAAAATAAAATAACTATCAGAAATGAGAATAATACTTTTTCAAAAGAGTTTATTGATTTGACAAAGGATTACTATTTGGATTAAGAAGTTTCCTCCTTTTCATACAGCTATTCACTCTTCTTCATAGCCTTCTCCGGCAACTGATAGTGCATCTTGCCTGTTAAATTCCAGAGCTTCTTTTAGGATTATTTTCAGGTTTTCCAATAATTTACTTCGGGTTTTTTCCTGGCAATTTACACCTGGAATTTCTTCAATCCACCCTACCCACCAATCCTCAATATTATTTATAATTGCAGTATATTCCATAAAATTGACTATTTCTATTATCTTATTTATTTGTTTCTAAAAGCAACATGAAAGCATCAATCAAATTCGCTTTCAATTCATCTATTGTTTTGCCCTGAGATATTGCAGCGGGAAACTCCTCAATTTGCCCAACATACCAACCATCTTCTGATTTTTCGATTATTGCAGTAAGGTTCATTTTAAATTAATATTTTTTTACAAAGCTACTAAAATTTTGCAACACCTCTTATTTTTAGCCCAAAAAATAATTTTATCCATTTCTAAATTATTTCCTTATTTTGTGAACCAAATCTGACAAAGATGTTTTAACTACAAAAATATAAACAAATAAAAGCAATCCCCCGCAGATATCGCAGATAAACGCAGAAAAACTATCAGCGAAAATCTGCGTAATCTGCGGGAAAAAATCACAAACACATGAAACACAACAAAAATTTTCTTCCGCTAATTATAATCCTTTTCGGATTTCTACTTTCTAATATTTTTCAATCCTGTGATTCTGTTGAGAAAAGAGACGCGATAAAAATTGCAATTTCAAAAGCAATACCTGAAGAATATTACGGACAATATGTAAATTGGTTAAAGGCAAATGATTCAACAATTGAATGTATTGATATGTATTATATTAGTTTAGATTCGGCTTTGATGATATTTGAAAATTGTGATGGATTATTACTTACGGGAGGACCTGATGTTTTCCCGGGGCGATATGATCAGGCTTATGACACCTCTCGCTGCGGAGTAATTGATTACAAACGAGATACTTTAGAGTTTGCCCTGATTGAAAAAGCCCTTGAAATGAAAATACCAATATTGGGTATTTGCCGTGGCGAACAAATTTTAAATATCGCGATGGGTGGAAGTTTGATAGTTGATATTCCGGCTGATTTCGACACAAGTATTATTCATCGTTGTAAAGATTCTTATAATTGCAGGCATGATGTTCAGATCGTAAAAAATTCTTTATTTAATAAAATCTGCAAAATTGACTATGGTGTTTCAAACAGCAATCATCATCAGGCTGTTAATATGCTTACTGATTGCTTTTTAGCTTCAGCTTTTACAAATGATAGTTTAATTGAAGCTATCGAATGGAAAAAACCTGAAGGAAAATCCTTTTTAATCGCAATTCAATGGCATCCGGAACGATTAAGTCCTGATAATAAATTGTCTTATCCAATTGCAGAACGGTTTTTACAAGAAGCAAAAAAATATAAAATTGGAAATTAGAAATTGGAAATTGGAAATTCAGGAGAAGACCAAATCTCTTTCCAAGCACTCGGGACTAATTTCTTTATCTTGAGTTTTCAGAAATCCAATCAATTTAATATGTTTGAACTATAAAAATATAAACCTATCCCCCAACAGATTATGCTGATATTTTTTCTGCGATTATCTGCGCAATCTGCGGGAAACAAATTTTATACAAATGAAAACCTCCGAAATAATTACAGCCCTTATTATCGAAGATGAAGAACCTGCAAGAGACTTATTAAAAGCATATCTTTTAGATTATGATAATATTGAACTTGTTGAAGAATGTGAGAATGGTTTTACAGGCATAAAAGCAATTAATGAAAAACAACCCGATTTGATTTTTCTTGATATTCAAATGCCAAAACTTAACGGCTTTGAAATGCTTGAACTTCTCGACGAAACTCCAGAAATAATTTTTACTACTGCTTTCGATGAATTTGCTATCAAAGCTTTTGACATGAATGCGGTTGATTATCTTTTAAAACCATTTTCACGTGATCGTTTCAAATCTGCACTTGAAAAAGCTTTTTCAAGAATTAAAAACAAATCAAAATCAAAAATAGAATTGGATAATCTTTTAAAACATGTTAAAGAAAATTCAAAAGAAATTGAAAATGTAGTTGTTAAATCCAATCACAAAATTCATATTATTCCTGTTGATGAAATATTAAATATTGAAGCTGAGGACGATTATGTAATGATCTATACTAAAGAAGGTAAATATCTAAAGCATCAAACTATGAAGTATTTTGAAGAGCACCTACCTTCTTCTAAGTTTTTGCGTATCCATCGGTCAAATATTATTCGCCTTTCTGCCGTAAGTCAGATTCAACATTATGCTAAAGAAAGTTATATCGTAATTTTGAAAAATGATTTACAAATCAAGGTTAGTAAAAGCAGAATTAAAGAATTGCGAAAAGAGCTTGACTTCTAACAAAAGGAAATATGGAGAATATAGGAAATAAGGGAAATATTAGAAAATACCAAACTCTCCAACGACCGAAGGACGTTCGTATGGATACTTATTACGATTAATTATTATCAATTACAATAAATTACAATGAATTACAATAAATTACTACCAATAACCATTAATTACAACAAATTACCCACCTACGCTATTCCTATAGTTATCGGAACGGCGGGTAAGCTACTAATTACAATTATCCTTTTCACTATAATTACTTCATGTACAAGTGAACACAAAAAAACAGGTGAAGCCATTATTCAGCTTTCTTATGAAGATGATATTACTCCAAGTTATTATGAAATCATTGAAATGTATAAAAAACTTGCTGTGCATTATCCTGAAGCTAAATTGCTTGAATACGGTAAAACTGATGCCGGCAAGCCGTTACACCTTTTTGTAATTTCATCGGATAAGGATTTCAATCCGGTTTCAATCAGAAAAAACAATAAAAGAATTGTATTAATAAACAATGGGATACATCCCGGTGAACCTTGCGGTATTGATGCAAGTTTGCAATTTGCCGATGATATTTTACGAAACAAAAACGGGATGGCAAAATATCTTAAAAATACTGTGGTTTGTATAATTCCGGTTTATAATGTTGGGGGATGCCTGAACCGCAGTGCCTGGCATCGAACCGGACAAACTTCACCAAAAGAGTGCGGCTATCGGGGAAATGCAAAAAATCTTGACCTGAACCGCGATTTTGTGAAAATGGATACCGAAAATGCTAAAGCTTTTGCCACAATCTTCCGCAAATGGAAACCGGATGTTTTCCTCGACACACATACAACCAATGGCTCAGAACATAAATACACGATTACGCTGATCCCGGTTCAACCCGATTATTTCCCAAAAGTTCTTAGTGATTTTTTTAGAAACAAAATGATTCCGGCACTTTACGAAAAAATGGCTGAGGGTGATTACGAAATGATTCCTTATGTTTCCTATCGGAACAGATCAGTTAAAAAAGGAATTTACCTTGATGTTCAAACTCCGAGGTTTTCAACAGGTTATGTTTCACTTTTTAATACACTTGGTTTTATGACCGAAAATCATGTTTATAAAAATTTTTCCGACAGGGTTAAATCAGCCAATAATTTTATCAGGGCTTTAGTGGAATTTACTTCCGAAAACGGCGAGGAAATTTCAAAAAAACGTAAACTTGCTAATCAGGAACTTATTAGACAAACTGAATTTGCTCTTGATTATGCAGTTGACACAAACAGATTTGATACGATAACTTACCGAGGTTACGAAGCCGAAATAGGAATTAGCCCCGTTACCGGCGTAGAAAGATTCGGTTTTAATAAAAACAAAGCTTTCGAAGCAGAAATTCCGTTTTATCAATATTATTACCCAACAAAAATTATTATAAAGCCCGAAATGTATATTATTCCGCAAGCATGGTCGGAAGTTATTGATAGATTAAAGATAAATGATATAGAAATGTTTCCGTTAAGCAAAGATACTATTTTGGAAGTTGAAGTATATTATTTCGTTGATCATGAAAATTCTATAAGAGCTTATAATGGACATCATTCGCATCGAAATATCAAGCTACATCCCGAAATGCAAAAAGTGCAGTTTTTTGAAGGAGATTATGTTATCCCACTAAATCAGGAAAGTAATAAATATATTGTTGAATTACTTGAACCCGAAGGGCATGATTCGTTTTTCAGGTGGAACTTTTTTGACCCCTGTTTGGAAAGTCGTGAATATTTTTCATCTTATGGTTTTGAGGGAAATGCTCAAAAATACCTCGACAAGCATCCTGAATTTAAAGCCAAATTTGAGAAAAAGAAAAAGGAAGACAAAGAATTTGCTTCAAACCACAGAGCACAACTTGGTTATATTTACTATAATACGGAATGGGCTGACGAAAGACATAACAGATATCCTGTGGCAAGGATTATTAAGATTGATGATTTATGATTCAGGGAATGACACTCTGTCCACTGTTTCCAGTTTACCTTATGAAATGAGACACCCGCTCTGTTAACTCTATGAAATTTAACTGACTGCCAATTGCCGACTGCTACCTATCAACCGCTAGTTTTTAAAAAATATCTTCATATTCATCATCTTTGTCTTTGTGTAAAAGATAATGAATGGCTTTTTGAGAATTTATAATTCTATAACCCCAATGTGTTTCGAAAAGCAATTTGCATCCGGAAACGGCATTTTCTTTCGCTTCAATTGAGTTTTTTTGATATAATAAAACAAAATCCTTTAAATCCTGATAAATGTCGGTAAAATTTTCGGCAAGGCTTGCTTTTACCGGCTCATCTTCACTCGAATAATGATTATTTATATAATAAAATATATCTTCATCACCGAATTTTTTACGTGTTTCGTTGAAAATATTTTCCCATTGTTCTTCGGTTACATATCTTTCGGTAATACTATCCTCATTAACTTCTATTTCAGGAATTAATGTACCTTTAATATAAAGTAATGGACAGATTTTTTGCAAATATTCTAAAATATCTTCTTTTTTATATTGTTCAATTTTTTCCATAAACAGGCAAAATTCATTTGCCACTGTGATCATTTCAATTATGGTTTTGGAAAAAACAGGATGATCGCTCATGATTTTGTAATTGATAATTGATTATTTATTATTTTTTCTCGCAGATTACTCTGATTTACATTGATGGTTTTTCTGCGTTTATCTGCGAGAGATAGGTTTATTTAATAAAACCGTTAAAACGGTTATTGATTTTGTATTTCATTAGTGGCCCACGACTTAAGTCGTGGGTTGCTTAATGTATGTGGTTTCGAAAACCATTTTAATGGTTTATAATAATCTGTTAATCTGTGGCTTTTATTACCGGTTTCTTGTTTCATTACTCTAAATTTTCCAGGAAACCATACCATGTGTTGTGAATTCAAACCTTTTAGGTTGGCCTCCAAATTTTTTCAATGATTCAATAACTTTTGAACGTGAATTATTAGGGCAATAAAAAATCATAAAACCACCACCGCCTGCTCCAGAAATTTTTCCACCGGTAGCTCCGTTTTTAATGGCCGTATCATAAATCTCATCAATTGCAGGGTTTGAAATTCCTGAAGCCAATTGTTTTTTATTTTTCCATCCAAAATTTAGTATTTCACCGATTTTATCAAAATTTCCGGTCAGGATTGCTTCTTTCATCATTATTGCTTGTTCTTTAAGCCTGTGTGTCGCTTCTATCGAACTCATTCGTTTGTTTAAAACATTTTTTGTTTGTGATTCGATGATAGTTGAAGAAAGCCTGCTCGTTTCCGTATTATATAAAATCAGTGTGAAAGCTAATTCGTTAAGGTATTCATTTTTTATTCGCAATGGATTTACGATAACTTTATCATTTTCATAAAACTCCATAAAATTTACACCACCAAAAGTTGCAGCATATTGGTCTTGTTTTCCTCCGGCCATGCCAAGGTCAATTCTTTCAATTTCATAAGCTAATCGGGCAATATCATACTCACCAAGAGGAAGTTTGAGCCATTCGGCAAATGCTCCCAGAACTGTAACAACCAAAGTTGATGACGAACCCAAACCTGATCCAGGAGGTGCGTCAACGAAAGTGGATAATTCAAAAGAAAGAGGCTTTTTAACAAAATCCTTAACAACCCGATTGTAGATTCCTTTTAAAAGATCAAGATTTCCATCAATTTCTAAAAATTCTGAAGCCGGAAATTCGAGACGAATACCTTTATCAATAGAATTAATTATTATTTTATTATCATTTCTCGGATGTATAGTTGCGTAAGCATACATGCTGATTGTAGCATTTAGAATGGCTCCACCATAAATATCCGAATATGGAGCTACATCTGTCCCGCCTCCTGCTAATCCAATTCTTAGGGGCGCTCTACTTCTTATTATCATTCCTTTTCAATCTTAATAAAAACCTCATTCACAGCTTCTGTCATTCGTTTCCATGAATATTTTTCTTTTTCGATTTTAACATTTTTAACGAAACCGGCTTCTAAATTTTGATCATAAAACGCATAAATTGCATCTGCTATTGCTTCCGGATTTGTTTTTACTACAAAACCGACCTTTTTATCGGGAATTATTTCAGATAAACCGCCTACATCGGTAACGATCATAGGTTTATTAAAGTGATAAGCAATTTGAGTTACTCCACTTTGGGTTGCAGTTTTATAAGGTTGAACAACAATATCTGCAGCACAAAAATAATTTACAACTTTACTATCTTCGATAAAATCAGTATGCATAATTACACGATCTTCTAAATTATTTTGTTTAATTATTTCGTAATATGGTTCTGAATCAGAGTAAAATTCGCCGGCAATAATTAATTTCAGAGGAAGTTTTTTAAGCCTATCATCAGTGAAAGCTTCAAGCAAAAGATCAAGTCCTTTATAATCACGAATAAAACCAAAAAACAATAAATAATTAGTTTTTTCATCTATTTTTAAGATTTTTTTTGCAGCAGGTTTTGAAATAGATTCTCCAAAATTATCAAACAAAGGATGAGGGCAAAACGACTGTGGTTTTTTAATATCGAATTTTTGCAGATCATCTAAAACCGATTGAGACATAGCAACAAAACCATCAACACTTTTAACAAAATAGTTCGATAATTGAGTGTCTCCAATCCTTTTTTCATGAGGAATTATATTATCAAGAATCGAAATAACTTTTGTTTTCTTGTTTTTTTTGGCAATCCTTGAAATTGTACCCAAACAGGGAGACATAAAAGGTATCCAATATTTAACAATTATTAAATCGGGTTTGAGTTTTTTAATTTCCCTGCCGATTTTGAGCCAATTTAATGGATTTACTGAATTTACTTTTACTTTAATATTTAAATTCTTAGGTGGTTTTTCGTTTGAATATTGAGTTTTTCCCGGAAAGAAAATTTTTGGATATTGTAAACTGAAAGTATAAATAATTACTTCATTGCCCTGGTTAATATATTCGTTTGCAAGTCTTTCATTATAACTTGCAAGTCCACCTCGTAAAGGATATGCTGATCCGATTATTACAATTCGCATTTATTCTTAAATAATTGGAAATTAGAAATTAGAAATTGGAAATTTGGACTTCTCCTGAATTTCTAATTTCCAATTTCATTTTTCTTCTCTTTTAAACCTAACAAATTAAGTTATGTATATTGGTTAAAGTTCTTGCTGAATAATGTATTTGTTTCTGTCTGATGAACTTCTGGAAATCATCTCGGCAATAAAACCGGTCATAAACAATTGTGTTCCTAAGATCATTGAAAGCAAACCAAAATAAAATAATGGCCTTTCAGTCATTTTATAGGTGGCAAGAAATATCTTTGAATATGCTAAATATCCGGCAATACCAAAGCCGATCAGGAATAAAATAACACCCAAAGTTCCAAATAAGTGCATTGGCCTTCGGCCAAATTTTGAAACAAAAGTAATTGATAAAAGATCAAGAAAACCTTTTATTAATCTTCCTGAACCAAATTTTGATTTCCCGTATTTTCGCTTCTTATGTTGAACAATTTTTTCGCCAATTTTATTAAATCCGGCCCATTTCGCAATAACAGGAATATAACGGTGCATTTCACCATAAACTTCGATGCTTTTAATTACATCTGATTTATAGGCTTTTAAACCGCAGTTAAAATCATGTAATTTTATTCCGGAAATTTTACGGGTAAAATGATTAAAAAATTTCGATGGGATTCTTTTTGAAAGAGGATCATGTCTCTTTTTTTTCCAACCCGAAACTACATCAAAACCTTCATTTTTAATCATATTAAATAAATCAGGAATTTCATCGGGGCTATCTTGTAAATCAGCATCCATAGTGATAACAACATCGCCTTCGGAAGCTTCAAAACCAACATATAAAGCTGCTGATTTACCGTAATTTCGCTTGAATTTGATAGCTTTTACGCTTGAATTATTTTTTGAAATATCCTCAATAACTTTCCATGAATTATCATGGCTTCCATCATCAATAAAAATAATTTCATAAGAAAAATTATTTTCAATCATTACCCTTTTTATCCAACTTTCTAATTCCCCTAAGGATTCTTCTTCATTAAAAAGAGGAATAACAACTGAAACATCCATCTACTGTTCTTTTTTTACAAAAATTGAAACAATTAAGGCAAAAACCACGGTAAAAAACACATTCACTATTAAGGTAATTCCTGACATAACTATTGGTGTTGAAAACATTTCAGTAAATTTCATCCCTTGTTCTATTTGTTCATCTGTCAGATCTTGTTCGTACAAGCTTTCCCTTGACATTTCAAGAATTTCGTCGATACTTCCGGGATTAATATACGAAACATATATGAATGCAAAAACGGCAGAAAGAATTGCTGCATATAAACCGATAAAAAAACCAACACTGAAAGATTGACCATAAGATATAAAACCATCAGTATAATTGTTCCTGTAAACTAATGATCCCCAAATTATTCCACCTAAAATTATTACATAAGAAATCCAATTGTAATTTTTTGCTTCTTGCATCCCAATCATATTGAGAACCAAGCTAAAAACGATTAATAATGCTCCCACAATAAGTCCATACCCAATGGAGAATTTTGATGCAGATAAATTTTTTGTTTCCATAATATTTTTTTAATTTATTTTATTACAAACATAGCAATTTTACGGAAACAAAATTAAATTTTAAAATAATATTGTTAAATCAAATTCAATTATTAATTTTGCAGCGGGGTAAGTCTTATACGACCAGCTCCCGTTGAATTCCCCCAGGTTCGGAAGGAAGCAAGGGTAGATGGTTGAGCGGTGCGATATAAGTAGCTTACCCTTTTTTTATTTTAAACTGACACGGATCGAAAATGCATAAAATTAACGACTTAGTTAATGTAATATCTGGTCTTTTAGAATTACTAGTATGGTAAAGTTTATGCGTTTTTAGTATGACATAATTTTATTTTTGATAATTTTGCAAAATGTTATTAAAAATATATTCTGAAAACCCAAGTTCACGACAAATTAAAACTGTTGTTGAATGTTTATCTGACGGGGGAGTGATTATTTTTCCAACAGATACAATTTATGGACTAGGTTGTGATATTTATAAGCCAAAAGCTGTTGAAAGAATAGCGAAAATTAAAGGAATAAAAAAGCAAAACGCAAATTTCTCGTTCATTTGCCATGATTTAAGTCATTTATCGGATTTTACAAAACCAATTAGTAAATCTGTTTACAAATTAATGAGAAAATGTTTACCAGGCCCTTTCACTTTTATTCTTGATGCAAATAATAATGTGCCAAAATTATTTCAAAGTAAAAAGAAGACAGTAGGAATTCGTGTTCCAGATAATAATATTACTCGTCAAATTGTTGAATATCTTGGACATCCAATAATGTCAACATCAATACATGACGATGATGAGATTGTTGAATATTCAACAGATCCGGAATTAATTTATGAAAAATATAAGGATATCGTTGATATTGTCATTGATGGAGATTATGGAGATAATGAACCATCTACGATAGTTTCTTGTAAAGCTGACGATTTTGAAATTATCAGACAAGGCAAAGGAGTTATTTAGTAAGATTTTAAATTGATGATTGATGATTTAAGATTTTTTTTCTGTCACAAAAAAGGTTGATTGCTATTAAAGTAATTTTTTATTTAATAATAAGTTGATTTTAGAATATTTAATAACATGAAAATTAGTATTATAAAACATAATAAATAAATTTTAAAAAAAACTTAAAAAGTTTTGGTCAAGTTAAAAAAGTCTTATACTTTTGCACCTCAAAAAAAATGATTCTGTAGCTCAGCAGGTAGAGCATCTGCCTTTTAAGCAGAGGGTCCCGAGTTCGAGCCTCGGCAGGATCACCGGAAAGCCCGACAATGTTGAAATTGTCGGGCTTTTTTATTGTAGCTCACTTAGGTAGAGCATCCCGACTCTTAAGTCGGGAGGATCCCGAGTTCGAGCCTCGGCAGGATCACCGGAAAGCCTGACAAAGTTGAAATTGTCGGGCTTTTTTTATTGTAGCTCAGTTTGGTAGAGCATCCCGACATTCAAGTCGGGAGGGTCCCGAGTTCGAGCCTCGGCAGGATCACCGGAAAGCCTGACAAAGTTGAATTTGTTGGGCTTTTTTATTGTAGCTCACTTTGGTAGAGCATCCCGACTCTTAAGTCGGGAGGGTCCCGAGTTCGAGCCTCGGCAGGATCACCGGAAAGCCCGACAAAGTTGAAATTGTCGGGCTTTTTTATTGTAGCTCACTTAGGTAGAGCATCCCGACTCTTAAGTCGGGAGGGTCCCGAGTTCGAGCCTCGGCAGGATCACCGGAAAGCCCGACAAAGTTGAAATTGTCGGGCTTTTTTATTGTAGCTCACTTAGGTAGAGCATCCCGACTATTAAGTCAAGAGCGTCCCGAGTTCGAGCCTCTGCAGTCAATTGATAAAAATCCACTCCTATTTAATCAAAACCAATCATACTTGACTTTAATTCTCTTATAAAAACATGTTAAAATCATAAAATAAATTAACATCATCAAGTCTTTATTTAAAAACTTAGCTATATTTGCAAGTGTTAATAAAAATATCCTTTTATACAGATATTTGAAAAATGAAAAAATTATTATTAATTATTTAAAAACTATTATTTATGAAAAATTTATTTACGCTTATTTTGACCGTTTTGTTGGGAATTAGTCTCCACGCCCAGCAAGTTGATCGTGACATGGTCGTTGTTGAAGGTGGAACCGGTTTTTGGTGAGGCTACTGCCCGGGTGCTGCACTTGGAGTAGTTGAACTCGTAGAATATGGCCATAATGTCGCAGTTGTTGAAAATCACAATGGCGACTCACTGGCAAATGCTTATTCAAATGCCAGAAATAGTTATTATGGAATTTCCGGTTATCCCACTGTCTTTTTCGATGGTATTTTATCCCTTGTCGGAGGAAGTGGTTCATCTAGTATGTATAGCTCTTATGTACCAAAAGTTAACCAAAGGAATGCTGTAATGTCAGACTTTACAATTGATGTTGAATTTGTAGAAACTGATGGCGATTACCATACTACAATTGTTATTGATAATGTTGGTGGAAATACAGCTTCAAATCTTGTACTTCAGGTTGTTATAACAGAGTCAAAACTTCCGATTGTTTGGGGCCTTACTGATGTCCAGGATTTTGCAAACCGTTTAATGGTTCCGGATCAAAACGGTACACCTCTTGATTTTTCCGGAGGAGCTACACAAACTATTGAACTTGATTTCTCAACCGGATCATGGTGGGATATAGACAATTGTGAAATTATTGCCTTTGTTCAGAATAATTCAACAAAAGAAATTTTACAGGGAACTAAAAAATTCATGGCTATTCCTCTTTATAATATAGACGCAGTGGCAAAAGCAATTTACTATCCCACCGGAATATACTGCGGAAGCACAGTTGAACCTATTGTTTTAATTAAAAACATGGGTAGTGATAATATGACGAGTCTGGATATTGAATATTCTATCAATGGTGGAGCTTCTGAAACTTATGCATGGACAGGTGACCTTGGGTTTAATTTAGGTGAAGAAGTTGAATTACCTGAAATATCATTTACATCGGAAGCGGTAAATACTTTCGAATTTGCTGTTAGTAATCCGAATGGACAACCTGATCCTAATCCGGATAATAATACTCTTGCTGCGGATTTCAATGCTGCTTTTGTAATTCCTTCTACCATAGTAAATTTTGAACTTAAAACTGATGATTATCCTGGTGAAACCACATGGGAAGTTACTAATTCGGAGGGTGCTGTTTTATATTCCGGAGGACCATATTCACAAGCCGGTACAGTTTTTACTGAAATCTGGGAATTCAATGAATCTGATTGTTATACTTATACAATTTTTGATGCTTATGGTGATGGTATTTGCTGTGATTATGGATTGGGTTATTATAAATTAATGGATGAGAATAATATTGTTTTTGCCGAAGGCGGAGAATTTGGTTCTGAAGACTCAAGGCCATTTGAAAAAACAGTAATAATCACAGCTAATCAGACCTTTGATCTTACAACAGGTTTTCAATTCATTTCTTCATATATTGAAACTGAAGAACCTGATATGATTGTTGTTTTACAAGATATTTTAAACGATGACCTTGATTACGTAAGAAATTCGTTAGGACAGGTTTTACGACAAATCGGGCCAAACTGGGTAAATGGTATCGGCGATTGGATTGTTGAAGAAGGATACCTTGTAAAAATGTTCGCCAATAATTCATTTACAATTGAAGGGCAGCAGGTTGATCCTTCAACACCTATTCCTGTTAATGCAGGATTTAAGTTTGTAAGTTATTTTCCTGAAGCACCTATGGATGCTCTGATTGCTTTTGGAACTATTATTGGGGACGATCTTGATTTTATTAGAAATTCAAATGGTGAAATGCTAAGGAAAATTGGCCCGAATTGGGTTAATGGTTTAGGTGATTGTGATCCAGGTGAAGGTTATCTCGTTAAAATGTTTGCCGACGGGGAAATTATTTATCCGGCATCAGCAAAATCAAGTGGTAAAATCACTGCTATTCCTACCCATTTTACTTTTGAGGGCGGAAATGCAGCAGATCCTGTTTTCACAATTTATGTTGAAGGTTTGGAAATTGGTGATGAAGTAGCTGCTTATGATGGCAAAGTAATGGTTGGCTCAGCTGTTATTATTTCAGATAACACTCTGGAAAATAGTTTGCCGATATTCAGCACATTAACAAGCCAAAAAGGTTATGTTAACGGAAATATTATCACACTTAAAGTATGGGATGACCTGTTACAAGGCCAGGTTTCTTCAACATACACCTTTGTTGATGATTATGAAGAAGCATATTACGAAAATACTTATCCTACTGAAGATGGCGAGTTTAGTGTAATAAATATTTCAAAAGGATCATCTGATAATTTGGATATGGAAGCTAATGTTTCAATTTATCCAAATCCGGCGACCGATGCATTGAATATAGTTGCAAATACTAATATTCACCGTGTTAGAATTATCAACTTTATCGGGCAAGTAATGTTTAATAATGAAATTAATAATTCAAGCATTAATATTAATACTTCAGCTTATCAATCCGGTGTTTACATCATCAGCGTTGAAACAAGCAATGGAGTAACTATAGAAAAAATTACAATTAAATAAAGATTGTTTAAAAACATTAAAAAGGGAAATCGGTTTCGGTTTCCCTTTTTTTGTTTTATTCAAAAAATTTAAATTTATTTAACTCTTAATATATTATTTTATATATTTGCTAAATTGAATAATTAAAATATAATTAAAAATTAATATCCATTATTATGAAGATTTCAATTGTTGGAACAGGTTATGTAGGATTAGTAACGGGAACTTGCTTTGCAGAAGTAGGAATCGAAGTTACTTGCATTGATATTGATGAAAAAAAAATAAATGGTTTAAAAAAAGGGATAATCCCAATTTACGAACCAGGTCTTAAAGAAATGGTTGATAGAAATGTAAAAAAGAAACGTTTATATTTTTCTACGATATTAGCCGAAACATTATCAGATTGTGATGTTATTTTTATTGCGGTTGGAACACCTCCCGATGAGGATGGAAGTGCTGATCTAAAATATGTTCTTGATGTTGCAAGAGAAGTTGGTCGAAATATGGATGATTACATGCTTGTTGTAACAAAAAGTACAGTGCCTGTTGGTACGGCTGAAAAGGTGAGGAATGCTGTACAATCTGAATTAGATAAAAGAGGAAAGAATATTAAGTTCGATGTTGCCTCTAATCCTGAATTTCTAAAAGAAGGAAATGCAATCGAAGATTTTCTAAAACCTGATAGAATTGTTGTTGGCCTTGAATCGAAAAAGGCAGAAAATATCATGAAAAAGTTATATAAACCATTTACCCTCAACGGACATCCAATTATTTTCATGAATGTTCCGTCAGCTGAAATGACAAAATATGCAGCAAATTCAATGTTAGCCACAAAAATTAGTTTCATGAATGATGTGGCTAATTTATGTGAAATTATTGGTGCAGATGTTAATATGGTTAGAAAAGGAATTGGAAGTGATTCTCGAATCGGACATAAATTTATTTATCCGGGAATTGGATATGGAGGATCATGTTTCCCAAAAGATGTTAAAGCATTGATTAAAACAGCTGACCAAAACAATTATTCGCTTCGTGTGCTAAAATCTGTTGAAGATGTTAATGATGACCAAAAGAAAGTTCTTTTTAATAAAGTAATGAATTATTATAATAATGATATAAAAGGAAAGACTTTTGCATTGTGGGGATTATCATTTAAACCTCAGACAGATGATATGAGGGAGGCTCCTTCGCTGATAATTATTAAACATTTATTAGATGCAGGTGCGAAAATTGTCGCTTATGACCCTGTTGCAATTGAAGAATCAAAACGACGAATCGGAAATTCAATTGATTATTCCGAAGATCAATATGAGGCATTAATCGACGCTGATGCTTTGTTAATTTTAACTGATTGGCCCGAATTCAAATTCCCTAAATTTAAAATAGTTAAAAAACTTTTAAAAGGAAATGTAATTTTCGATGGTAGAAATCTTTACGATTTGCAGGAAATGCAAAATCTCGAAATTGATTATTCTTGTATAGGAATTAAGTCAATGTAATTACAATAAATATAATGGATAGAATTCCGAAATCAATTAATATATAAACACATGGAAAAACAAATTTTAGTTACCGGAGGAGCAGGTTTTTTAGGGTCTCATCTTGTTGAACGACTTCTTAAAGAAGGAAATTATGTTATCTGTTTAGATAATTATTTTACCGGACAAAAAAGAAACATAATCCAATTTCTTGATAATCCATATTTTGAGGTTATCCGTCATGATGTGACAATGCCTTTTTTTATAGAGGTTGATGAAATTTATAATCTTGCTTGCCCGGCTTCTCCTGTTCATTACCAGTATAATCCAATAAAAACAGTTAAAACCTCAGTTGCCGGAGCAATAAATATGCTTGGTCTTGCCAAACGTATTAAAGCAAAAATTTTACAAGCATCAACAAGCGAAGTCTATGGCGATCCTGAGGTTCATCCACAGACGGAAGATTATTGGGGTCATGTGAATCCAATCGGAATTAGGTCCTGTTATGATGAAGGAAAAAGATGTGCAGAAACATTATTCATGGATTATCATATTCAAAATGATGTAAAAATCAAAATCATGCGTATTTTCAATACTTATGGGCCAAGGATGCATCCTAATGATGGAAGGGTTGTTTCAAATTTTATTGTTCAGGCACTTAAGGGAATAGATATCACTGTGTTTGGTGATGGAATGCAGTCAAGAAGCTTTCAATATGTTGACGACAATATTGAAGGTATGATTAGATTAATGGCTTCAAGAGATGAATTTATTGGCCCTGTGAATATTGGTAATCCAAATGAATTTACAATGCTCGAATTAGCCGAAAAGGTTATTAAATTAACAAAGTCAAAATCAAAAATTGTTTTCGAACCTCTTCCTGCTGACGATCCTATGCAAAGGCGGCCAAATATTGAATTAGCTAAAAAGGAGTTAGATTGGGAACCAAAAATTCAACTTGAAGAAGGCCTGACGAAAACAATTGAATATTTTAAATCAATATTGTAGGGATTCATTTTTTCCTGACAATTAAATTGTAAAGACGAATGAGTGAGATACTTATTACCGGTAGTGCCGGTCAGTTGGGAAATGAAATTTCGAGATTATCTGTTAATTATCCCGGGCATAATTTTATTTTTACAGATGTTAAGGAACTTAATATTGCTAATAAACCTGACATTGAAAATTTCTTCAATCAACGAAATATTGATTTTGTTGTAAATTGTGCTGCATACACCGCTGTCGATTTAGCTGAAAAAGAAAAAGAATTATCTGCATTAATTAATTCAACAGCTGTAAAAAATCTGGCTCAAATTTCCGCTCAATTCAATGCGACACTAATTCATATTTCTACCGACTATGTTTTTGATGGAAAAAATTATAAACCTTATGATGAGGACGACCCGACCAATCCAATTTCGTGGTATGGAAAAACTAAACTTGAAGGAGAAATTCATCTTAAAAATTTCGCGAAAGATGCTATAATTATTCGTACTTCGTGGTTATATTCCGAATTTGGTAAAAATTTCGTAAAAACAATTATTAAGTATGCTCAAGAACGTGATTTCCTTAATGTTGTATCCGATCAGGTAGGTACTCCAACTTATGCAAAAGACCTGGCAAAATCTATTTTACATATTATTTCTAATTATAAATCCGGTAATTCAATTCAAACCTACCATTTTTCAAATGAAGGCATAATAAGTTGGTATGATTTTGCAAAGTCAATTATTGAACTAACAAATATTAAGTGCATTATAATCCCGATTGAGACAAAAGATTATCCAACTCCTACTGCTCGCCCGATTTACAGTGTTCTCAATAAAGCAAAAATCAAAACCGATTATAATATTATAATTCCTTACTGGAGAGATAGCTTGATTGATTGTTTAGGTAATATGGATTTCTAAATTTGGTTTTAAATACACAAGAAAATGATTATATAGTGAAACTGGAAATTCAAGAGCAATCAAATTTCTAATTTCAAAAAATGTATGAACAAAAATATAAACACATTTAACAATATTTGATATGAGTAAAAAAAATATTGATCCAAAAGTATTAAAAAGAGCTGAAGTCTGGTTAGAAGGCAAATATGATGATGAAACCAAAAAGCAAGTTAAGAATTTAATAGAAAACGATCAGGATGAATTGATTGAGTCGTTTTACAAGGATTTGGAATTTGGAACAGGTGGTTTAAGAGGAATAATGGGAGTTGGAACAAACCGGATGAATAAATATTCGGTTGGAATGGCTACCCAGGGCTTGGCAAATTATTTGCAAAAAATGTTTCCTGATGTTGAGCAAATTAAAGTTGCAATTGCCTGTGATTCAAGAAATAATAGTAAATATTTTGCTCAAATCACTGCTGAAGTATTTTCAGCGAATAATTTCAAAGTATTTTTGTTCGACGATTTACGGCCAACCCCTGAGCTTTCGTTTGCTGTGCGATATTTAAAATGTCAAAGTGGAATTGTAATAACCGCATCGCATAATCCAAAGGAATATAACGGCTATAAAGCTTATTGGGATGACGGAGGCCAATTGATTAGTCCTCACGATAAAAATGTTATCGACGAAGTTAAAAAAATAAAAGGCATTGAGGAAGTTAAGTTTGAAGCTAAACTTGAAAATATTGAAATTATTGGTGAAAAAATTGATAAAATTTATCTTGAAAAAATCAAGGAATTATCACTTTCACCCGAAATCATAAAAAAACATAAGGATTTGAAAATTGTTTTCACTCCAATTCATGGAGCAGGAACAAGTTTAGTTCCCGAAAGTTTAAAGATGTATGGTTTTGAAAATGTGTTTGAAGTTGAGGAGCAAAAAATCCCTGATGGAAATTTCCCGACCGTAAAATCACCAAATCCTGAAGAGCCGGCTGCTCTGAGTCTTGCAATTAAAAAAGCAAATGAAATTGATGCGGCACTCGTAATGGCTACTGACCCTGATGCCGATAGAGTTGGGATTGCAGTAAAAGACAATAACAATGAGTTTATTCTTTTAAATGGTAATCAAGCTGCCTCATTATTGGTTTATTATCTTGTTAAAAAATGGAAAGAAAACGGAAAACTAACAGGTAATGAATTCATTGTGAAGACAATTGTTACTTCTGAATTATTAAAAGATATTGCTATCAAAGGCGGTGTTGAATCTTATGATGTTTTGACAGGCTTTAAATTTATTGCCGATATTATCAAACAAAACGAAGGAATTAAGACATTTATTGGAGGTGGCGAAGAAAGTTACGGATATTTAGTCGGTGATTTTGTTAGAGATAAAGATGCGGTAATTGCTTGTTCAATAATTGCTGAAATTGCTGCTTGGGCTGCTGAAAACGGGAAAACTTTATATGAGACATTGATTGATATTTATCTTGAATTTTCTTTTTATAAAGAAAAATTATTGTCGGTTGTGAGAAAAGGGAAATCGGGTTCTGAAGAAATCCAGCAAATGATGATCGACTACAGAAACAATCCACCTAAATCAATAAATGATTCTAAAGTAGTGGTAATAAAAGATTATCTGCTTCAAAAAGAAATTGATTTAAAAACAGGAACTGAAAAACCGATTCCACTTCCAAAATCAAATGTTTTGCAATTCTTTTTAGAAGATGGAAGCAAAATTAGTATCCGTCCATCAGGAACAGAACCAAAAATCAAATTTTATTTTGGAGTTAAGGCTTCACTTGAAGATAGAAATAAGTTTGAGGAAATAGATTCAAGTTTAGATTCAAAACTTGAGAGTATTATTAAATCATTAGGATTATAACCTTGAATAAGTGTTTTTTCCATTCGGATCCCCATCGGTCATTGGCAGGAAAAGTTACGGGTTACAAGTTACGGGTTGCGAGTTGCGGGTTGCGGGTTGAGTTTCCGGGATTTTTTGAAATATTTTTTTTGAGAAATTATGAAAAGCTATAAGGATTTAGAAATTTATCAGTTAGCGAAGATGAACGTAGGTAAAATGATTAATAGATTTATTCAATATGTTGAAAATAATTGGAAATGAACTTGTATCTCGTAACCTGTAACTCGTAACAATAAAACTTTCTCCAGCTTATCCAGGTTATAGTTAATACAATTTGCAATTTTTATTATGAAAATTTTACTAAGCCTGTTTTTTGTTTTTTTGGTTTCTGTTATTTATTCCCAGGAAAAAAAGACAGAGATAGGGTGTGATAGTATTTTTTTGCGTAAAGGTGTTGAGTTCAGAATGGGCGATTCAATCACTACTATAAAAAATGATACAATATTATGTTTACCTGATTCTATTATTGAAAATAATAAGGATTTAAAAACCAATAAATTCTATAATAATATTAAGAGGAAAGCATTTAGAAATAAATTTACAAAAGAATTATATAAACTAACATTCTTTCAGGAAGGAAAAAAATCCATACTGGATACGATCAAAGTTAAGAAAAGTGAAGAAAATTTTAATAACTATAATGGAGATGTAATCAGAAATATTAAATTTCAACAGCTTGATGTTTTTGGGCCAACAGTTAATGATACTTCATGCAAAGCTGATAATTGGATTGAAAAAACAGGGAATAAAATCCATATAAATACAAAAATATCAGTTATTAAAAAGAATCTTCTGTTTAAAAAAGGCAATAAAGTTAATTCTTTTATTCTTGCCAATAATGAACGGTTATTACGTAATCTATCTAATTTTAGTGATGCAAAGATCATAATATATAATGCTTCAAATGATTCGGTTGATGTATTAGTGCTTACAAAAGATGTTTTTCCTGTGGGTGTGGATTTGAAAATAAATAGTTTAAAAGATGGTTCTATTGGAATTTGGAATGTAAACTTCCTCGGATATGGTAATAAAATTTCTTCCACAATATCCTATAAATCATTACGCAAACCCTTTTTTAAATTCAAAGAAGCAAGCTATCAAGTTGAAAATATTCGAGGAAGTTTTATTTCCGGTGAAATTTATTATAATCAAGAGAAAAACGATGAGGAAAAGACTGATTATGGAATAAAATTTGAACGAAAATTTATTCCTTTAAAAGTTACAACAACCGGTTATTTTGAATTGAAGCGAACAAGAGAATATGACTTTGTTTATCAGGACGATTCATTAATTAAAACAAACACAATTAAGTATGAAACTCAGGATGTTTCAGTTGGCCAAAGCATTAATTTAATGAAATCAAATGATGTTGTAAAATCCCCTGAATATCTGTTTTTTTCGGGAAGAATATTTAGAAAATCATATTATAAGCGTCCTGTTGTCAATGTTAATACAAATCAAGAATACATGAATTCTACAAAATTTCTTGGCAGTATTTCTTTGTCAAAACAGGATTATTATATTGGAAATTATATTTTTAGGTATGGCAGAACAGAGGATATTCCCTATGGGTTTTTAGTAAAATTTACAGGAGGTTACGAATTGGGAGAGCTTTACAACAGGCCTTATTTCGGACTAAAATTGTCAAAGGGTAACTATGTTAAGAATTTTGGATATTATTATGTTTCTTCAGATATTGGAGGTTTTTTTAATGATAAGCGCATGGAAGAGGGAGCATTAGAATTGGAGTGTGATTTATTTACAAAATTATTCAATTATAAAAAATTTAGTGTAAGACATTTTATGCGTGTTAACTATACTCAAGGCATTAATCAATTAGATGATTTGGATATAAGCCTGAATAAAGATCCGGGATTATCAGGTTTATCACGAGATTCTTTAATTGGGAAAAAACGACTTTGGGTAAATTTGGAAACTATGGCATATACTCCAATTAAAATGCTTGGATTTCATTTTTCTTTTTACTGTTTCCTGGATATGGGTTTTATTGGCCCTTCTGACAAATCAATACTTTCAAATAAATTATATGTCGGTGTTGGCCCGGGGATTAGAATAAGAAACGAAAATCTTGTTTTTAGAACTATTCAAATTCGATTAGCATATTTCCCAATTGTTCAGGATGGAAACAAACATCTTGATTTTAGTATTTCGGGAGAAAGTTCTTATAGATTCAATAATTTTGATTTTACACGTCCTTCTATTATTAAATTTGAGTGATTTATGATTTAGAAAATATTTTATAAATTTGCTTGATAAAATTATTGAGTATTTATTTCATTTAAGAAAACATATTATTTGTTAGTTTATTAACAAAAATCACTGCAATTTTCAAAGGCGAAATAATGCACATGGTGTAGTATATATTTAGAAGTTAGCATTCATTGTAGTGCAAATCCAAATAACAAACATAATATTTTGAAAAACCTATGAGCCAACATAAATCAGACAAACTTGACATTTTCCCTACTCTTCAAACAATTCGATTAGACCTAATTGAAATTAAACAAAATCATTGGTTATGTTTTAGAATAATGTAGATATTTTTATTATCTTTGCCGTTAAAAATTTACTTTTATGAAAACACACGATATATTTACCAGCCTTAATTCATTGGAGAAAGAGCAGTTGTATACACTTCTGAAGAAGGATATTGGTGTAATTCCTCAACTGGATAAAATAAAATCTGAACTTAATCAAGAGCAAAAAGTT